>Ga0123519_10000693_pt1 | contig 58879 bp, 55 predicted proteins | sample YelNatPaOPRAMG02_FD_87396 | JGI IMG/M metagenome (GOLD analysis project Ga0123519, IMG submission 87396) | Hot spring microbial communities from Yellowstone National Park - Yellowstone National Park OP-RAMG-02 (version 2) | ecosystem: Environmental > Aquatic > Thermal springs > Hot (42-90C) ...
TATCAGTTTAAAGATTTACCAGCCAATGTAAATTTAACTGTAAATGTATTAAAAGATGATAAAATAATTGGAGTAGCAACAGATGTAAAAATAAATCCAGCACAAACTACTAATTTAAATATCAAAGTAGAATATCCCCCCATTACTCCAACTCCAACCTTTACTCTAACACCTACTTTTACTCCTACACAACCCCCAACTTCCACACCTACTTTTACTCCAACCTCTCTTCCACCTACTTACACTCCAACCTCAACTCCTTCACCTACTAATACCCCAACCCCAACTCCTACCAAACAGGCTGGCACATTAAAGTGGAGCTATCCTACAACAAGTGGTATATATTCTTCTCCTGCCATAGGAAGTGATGGGACAATTTATGTAGGCTCTAATGATCATAACCTCTATGCTATAAATCCAGATGGGTCGCTGTGGTGGAGATATACTACAGGTGACGGGGTGGAGTCTTCTCCTGCCATAGGAAGTGACGGGACAATTTATGTAGGCTCTAATGATTATAACCTCTATGCTATCTCAGGTAACGGGTCATTAAAGTGGAGTTATCATACAAATGCCTGGATTCATTCTTCTCCTGCCATAGGAAGTGATGGAACAATTTATGTAGGTTCAATGGATAATAATCTCTATGCTATACAAGATAATGGTAGTAATTATATAGTAAAGTGGAGCTATACTACAGGAAATAGTGTGCGTTCTTCTCCTGCTATAGGAAGTGATGGGACAATTTATGTGGGCTCTGATGACCACAAACTCTATGCGATACAAGATAATGGGAATTCTTGTTCAGTAAAGTGGAGCTGTCCTACAGGAGATCAGGTGCGTTCTTCTCCTGCTATAGGAAGTGACGGAACAATTTATGTAGGCTCATGGGATCGTAACATCTATGCTATAAATCCAAGTAACGGGTCATTAAACTGGAGTTATCCTACTGGTGGAGCTGTGTATTCTTCTCCTGCCATAGGAAGTGATGGGACAATTTATGTAGGCTCTAATGATAATAAACTTTATGCTATAAATTCTAACGGGCAGTTAAAGTGGAGTTATTATACATATAGCTGGATTCATTCTTCTCCTGCCATAGGAAGTGATGGGACAATTTATGTAGGCTCATGCGATGGTAAGCTCTATGCTATAAACTCTTCCGATAGGACATTAAAGTGGAGTTATAATACAGGAAATAGTATATATTCTTCTCTTGCCATAGGAAGTGATGGAACAGTTTATGTAGGCTCTAGTTACCTCTATGCAATTTACGGCGAAAGCTCTCTAGATACCTCTGCCCCCTGGCCAATGTTTCATAACGATTTGTTACATACGGGAAGGAAATAGTAATTCAAAGCAACAAGCCTGTAAAGGGTGAAGCTAACTACAAATTCAATTTTCGTGATGTTATAGCAGGAAATATATTCACTTTTCTTTTGGGTGCTCAACTTTGACGCTCCGCTCTGCCGAACTCAGGTTAACTGCTATGCTTTGAAAATCGCTTCGCTAGAATAATACTTATGCTACGCAAAATTGATGCTAAGTTTGCTACTCGCGCGCTCCACAACTAGTGGCTTTAGTCCCAAAGGCACTCTCTCAATTTTCGTAGTCCTTTGGGTGCTTTGCACCCACTTCGTGCAGAGGTGCTTTTGCTACTGCCACTTGCTTGCAGGTACTTTGCAAAAGTATAAATGTTTTTGGGGGAAAAGCTAAAGGATGAGAGCCATTTATCTTAGCCTGTGCCACTTTGTGCCTTAAGCCTTCGAAGTTGGTGTTAACTGAGTACTTATCTTTTAACTATTTTTTACAGGTTTTTTAGGCAGGGTAAAGTAAACTGTTGTTCCTTTACCATATTCACTATCCAGCCAGATATTTCCTTTATGAGCCTCTATAATTCCCTTTGTAATAGATAAACCCAGTCCTGTCCCTCCAATCTCTTCAAAAGGTTTACGTTCTACACGGTAAAATCTGTTAAAGATATTAGGTAATGCTTCCTTTGGAATTCCAACACCTGTATCTTTTATTTTAATTTGAACAAATTCTCCTTTATCTTCACTACTTATGGTAATTTTACCTTCCTTTTTAAGTCCCGTATATTTTATGGCATTATCAAGGATATTTACAAATACTTGTTTTATCTGGTCCTTATCTGCTGTTACTATAGAAACTGTATCATCCCAGTTAATTACAAATTCTAATTTGTACTGCTCGGCAAATGGCTTTAATATTTCTAAACACTGGGAAAGTAATTCTTTTAAATCTACTAAAGTATAATTAAGCTTTTTTTCTTTAGGCTCATAAGCCTGAGCTATATAAAGTAAATTTATAATTAGTCTTACCAATCTATTAGCTTCTTCATTAATAATTCTTAGGAAATTCCTGGTTATCTCCGGGTCACTTATTGCTCCCTCAAGTAGAGTTTCTACAAATCCTTTAATAGAAGTAAGAGGCGTTTTAAGCTCATGAGAGACATTTCCTACAAACTCTAGCATCCCCCGTTCTATATTTTTAAGTTCTGTGAGTTCTCGCAGGATACATATACCACCATTAAATTTGCCTTCTTCAATCAAGGGAGAGAAATAACAGGCAAAGGAGCGCTCATCTTTTTCAAATAAAATTTCAAAAGGTTGCCAATCCCGCAAAAGTAAAAGTTGTTTAAAACTACTCTTAATTTTTTTATCTTTAACCATAGGTAAAAGTTTCCTGCTCTCAGCCTTTTGAGGTAACTGTAAAATTTCTCTAGCCATAGAGTTAGCAAACACTAATCTACCTTCATAATTAACTATAACTACTCCATCTATTAGATTCATTAAAGCAAACCGTAATAGCTTTTCTTTACTAAATTTCATTTTTCACTTTCCTCTAATTGAAATTTATATCCTATTCCATGAACTGTTTTTAAATATTTAGGATTACTGGCAACATCTTCTATTTTCTGCCGAAGCCGCCTTATATGTACATCTACTGTGCGTGTGTCTCCTAGATAATCGTAACCCCACAATTGCTCCAGCAAAAAGTCTCGTGTAAACACTTTGCCAGCATTTGTGGCAAGCAGTTTGAGTAAATCAAATTCCTTGGGTTTAAGGTCTATCTTTTCTCCCCTAATCCAAACTTCATGTTTAATTAGATTAATGGTAATATCTTTAAAGTGAAGCTCTTCTTTCTCCATACTTTTGCCTTTGGTTCTTCTCAATATTGCTTTAATTCTAGCCATAAGCTCCCGTGGGCTAAAAGGCTTAGTTACATAATCATCGGCTCCTATCTCTAATCCTAAAACCTTATCAATTTCTTCTCCACGAGCAGTAAGCATAATTATTGGGATCCAGCTTTCCTGTCTAATAGTCTTACAAACCTCTATCCCTCCCATCTCTGGCATCATTATATCCAGTATAATTATGTCTGGCTTTTCTTCTCTGGTTAATCTAATAGCTTCTGTTCCATCGTAAGCTACAATTACTTCATAGCCTTCTTTTTTAAGGTTATATTTTAACAACTCTACAATATTCCTTTCGTCATCTACTATAAGCACCTTTTCGCCAGCCATTTTTATTTTACCCACCTTTCCTAAAAATTTTTGGATTCCTACTTTCTTTGCAAAGAAAGTAAGCAAAGACGCTTTGCGGGTGCGGGAGCACCTAAACTTTCAATCGCTACCGTACCGCTTTACAACTTTGGCTACCGGAGCAACAGCATTTAAAGTTTTAGGTGCTGCCCACCCACTGCGTGCCTTGCCTACTTCTTTTACTAAAGAAGTAGGCGATTCCTTCAATTGCTTGTGCATTTGTAAGCTAGATAAAGTTCCAGCTTTTCCTTTATGATTTCCAGAGGTGGATTCCCCATAATATTATCTATAAGCTCACAATTGTAAAATATTTTTAAATCCGGTATGCCTCTAATCCCTAATCTGCGTGCAATGCGAGGGTTTTCTTGCACATTCAATTTGCCTATAAGTACTTTTCCTTTGTATTCCTCTGCTAAAATATCCATTAACGGTTCTAACATTACACAGGGCCCACACCAGGGTGCCCAAAAATCAACAAGAGCCAATCCTTTCCATTCACTAATGACTTTATCAAAATTTTCATCAGTAAGCACTACTGCTTGCTCCATCTATTTTATCCCCCCTTTATAAAAATTAATAAGCCAAAGCCATCTCCCCTTCTTTAACTCTTTTAAGGCTTTGGCTTACAATTTTCTCTACCATTATAGAGTTATTTTCTTTTTGATTTAATTTAATCCTCCTTGAATCAAATTAAGATTAATTTTCTAATTTTTGGGTTCTGCAATAAGGTAATCTAAATTTTTAGAATTAGAAGCTTCCTGGAGTTTATTTTTTCCCAGTATCCAATCCAGAAAAACCATATTAGCTTTAAATACTTCACTGCAAATTTTCTGAATCTCATCTGGTTTAGGCTGAAAGGAGCGTCCCATTTCTATTGTAAATGTAAGTCTTTTATTTATTTGATGAAAATCCTCCGAGCTTCCACTTGTTGGATAAAGATTTGCACTTTGCATTAACTTATATGGAGTAGTCATTGCTGCCTGCATTTTTTTACCCAGTTCTTTATATTCTGCTTCATTTTCGGGTCCTTCATAAGTATGCCCCCAAGGGTAAAGGAGTAACTCTCCATAAGAGTGAAGGTCAATAACCCCTTTAATATTATTATGCTTAAGTTCAAAGTTAATTAAAGATTGAATTTCTTTCTCTGAAGCTCCGTAAGGACCACGGAAGTCATCTGAACGCGGATCATCGGAAGCCCCCTCATCATCCCAGGTACTCCCTGGAGTGTCTCCTTTGGGACGATAAAGCTCTATATGTGCAGGGTCTCCATCCCAGTAGTTTCTATTCGGGTCTACTCCATAGGCTATTATATTTCCACCTTTATGCGGGATGTCTTCAGAAGTCAGTGGTCTTCTGTTTTTCCGCCACCAGGGGTCTTTTTCCATACTATATACAAAGCCATCAGGATTTACTACTGGCACAACCCATATCTCTGCCTCATCTACACGACGCTTCATATCCGGGTTTGAGTTATAGTTTTCTAAAAGTTGTTTTGCTAAATAAAGTGGTTCCTCTGCTGTAACCCACTCACGTGCATGATGAAGACCAGTAAAGACAACACCAGGCTTTTTAGACGTATCTCCCTGAGCCCCACTAGAAATTTTAAGTGCCCAAATATCTCTTCCTTCAGCTGTCTTGCCAAGAGAAATTAGTGCACAATTTTCGGGATATTTTTTTGCTAAAACTCGCATATCTTCTGTAATCTGTTCATAAGTGTGGTAGGCAACTTTTTGTGGCAAAGGTTTGCCTTCTAAAGTTATTTTAAAATCTTCCACAATCTGTTTTTCATCTGTAGCAAATTTACTCGGGTCTTTTAAAATCTTTTTTTCAGTAAGATAGCTCTTAAGCTCTTCATCACTGATGAACATATCTTTGTTTGTATCTATTTCTGATGCTAATGGATTATTTTGTGGAGCTACAACACCTTTCTCTTTGTCTAGATTAAAATAATAAACAGGATTATTTTGGTCAGGATTGATTTTCATCATTTTAACCTCCTTCTTCCCAAAATTTGTCAAATTCTAAAAATTTAAGTAGGCTCTTTTCTCTATCATACTTACCTTTGTTATTATATATAACTAAACCTTTAGCTTCTAACAACTTTTTATATTTAGATGTATGAAGTAAATTGAAAAAATGTTTTAATATGTCTTTATCCCATTGATGAATTTCTGAATTGCTCATCTTCTGTATTACTATTTCTACAGGTATCGGTTCTCTATAAGGACGAACAGAGGTCATTGCATCAAATGCATCTGCTATTGCAATAATACGAGAACCCAGGGGTATTTCTTCTCCCTTTATTCCATGTATATAACCCTGTCCATCTATACTTTCATGGTGATAAACTGCAAGTAGCCTGGCATCGTTTAAAAAAGTTAAGCTACGCAAAATATCATCGGTTAGTACTACATGTTGTTCTATAACCTTCTTTTCATCATAAGTAAGTGTGCCTTTTTTCTTAAGTATTTCATCTGGCACACCAATCTTCCCTATATCATGTAAAATTGCAGCCAGTTTAATTACTTCTACTTCTTTTTCTTCTAAACCCATAGACTCAGCTATTAGCCCTGCATAAAAAGATACTCTCTCAGAATGTCCTGCAGTATAGGTATCTCTTATTTCCAAAGCCTTATTTAAAGACTTTATAAAATCTATCACAAGAGTTCGCTCCTTTTCCCAGAGGTTAGCTATATTTATTGCTGTAGCTAAAAGTTGACTTATTTGTTTAAGTTGCTCTAACTCTTCTTCTTCATATTGAAAGCGCTCTTTTTTCGCTAAATGAATATTAGCTAGAGTGCGATTCTGAAGCACCAGTGGATGATTCATCCAGCATCCATGCCCAAGCTCCTCTGAAAGAGATGCTTCAAAAGGTGGCTCTTCTTTTGTATCCTTATAAAGTATATTTTTTTTATTAAATATTGCATTAAATAAACTTTTAAGTATTACTCCTGAGTTTACTAACTTTTCCCATTCTTCTTCGGTATATCCTTTTTTAACCCTTAATTTTACTACATTTTCTTCTGTAAATGGCATTGTTGCAGGATCAAAATCTTCTCTTATAATAGTAATCTCTCCTCTGGTAGCTTCAAACAACTCTACCAGTACATCCAGTATCTTTTCTGCCACTTTTTTAATTTCTAAATATGGCTTATTTATTTCGGCTATTATTTTATCGTAAGCAGATTGAATCTTTTTAGGGTCTAATTTCATTACCCTTTTATAATAATTTATTTAAGATAATATAGCAAGATTGTTTTGTTAATATTTTGTTAACAAAGTTAGAGTGGAATTCACTTCCCTTCCCGGGGGAGGCACACTTTGCAGTGTGCAAGCACTATGCATAAAGTGCCCAAACTTTAAATAAGCTTTCACTTAATTAAGAGGTGTGCACCTCTGTTTTTGGAGGTGTCTTAAAGAAAGCAGGTTGCCTGTAATTGCAAAACTCCTGCAATTACTTCTTCTATAAAAGTATTTTTTTCTTTTTCACTTAAAATAACAGGTTTTTTTATGCTTATAAAACTGGTTTTCCACGGAGCCCACATCTGAGAACAGAGAACATAATGTTTGGAGCGAAAAATACAAACTAAAGGTTTTTTAAGTGCTGCTGCTATATGCGTTGCACCTGTATCCATAGTAACCAGTAGTTTAAGCTTTCCAATTATCCCTGCCCACTCCCTGATATTTAAATTCCCAATTAATTTTACATCAGAAGTTAATAACGGAAAAACTCTATTAAGATATTTCTCCTCTCTTTTACTGTAAATTAAAAGAACCTCTGGATAAACTTCTCTTAAAGAATTAACTAATCTTGCAAAATCTTCTTGAGAAAACTTATCTTCTTGAAACCAGTAAGGAGAAAGTTGAACCCCTAAAGGAACAGACAAACCCAGGGAGTTTAATTTTAATTTCGCTTCTTCTAATTCTTCTGGCATAAGAAAAAACTGTAATTCCTCTACCTTCTCCCTGGCTTCTATAAGTGGAAGCAATGCCAGAATCTGTTCTACCTGATGAAGAACAGTGCAAGGGTTCTTATCAAGCCAGGAAGGCACATAATCATAATTTATATATCGAGTTAAAACAACTCTGGCAAGTAAACTTGTTAATATCTGTGGCTTGTTATAATAACCAATTCTTTCGGGAGCTTTACTTAACCAACTTAACAGATAACTTTCTGTATGAGGAGAAAGTGGTATAGCTAAAGAAAAATTAAACTGCCTAACCATTTTTATAGTTTCTATTAAAGAAGGCTTTTTGACTAATATATTATCTACCGAAGGGTTATTTAAAAGCACATCCTTACTATAGTTGTTTACAAGTAATGTAATATGTGAATAAGGAAAACTCTTTTTAACAGAAGCAATAAAAGGAGTCGATAAAACAAGGTCTCCAATTCTATCTAAACGAATAATTAAAATCTTATCCCACATATTATAAGCTGATATTTTTGGGGGGGCCTGCTTAAAGCAAATAAAAAAACCTCAATGCTTTAACCCGAATAATGCACCTAAAACCACCGAGAAGCTTACAGAGGTATTTTAAAAATTAAATAAAATCTTTTATTCTCAAATAATTCTCTATGTCCTCTTACTATAAGAGTGCACAGAGAAAAACTATTTTTCCTTATTATTATCAATATATTTCCCTGTGGCCTATGCAGTTAACTGCATTATTTGGGATTGAATATAAATGAAAAAGCCCTTCACTTCGGTTTTAACGGCAAACCCCCCCTCCCCATTTTTAAATAAGCAAAGAGAAAAAAAATTTACCTTAAACCTTGCAGAGTTTTTGCTATGCAAAAAATTTTGCTACTTAAAGCTACAGAAAATAGCAACCTGGCTTAAAGCGCAATCAGGATTGTGGAGTTAAATCAAGAACTTCTCCAGAATATAACTTTTTAAATCGTTCTACATCCTCTATACTACCTACAATTGTGCCACAATGCATAGGCACAGCATAACGAGGATTTACGGCTTTAGCAGCTTTTACACCTTCTTCTACAGTCATAGTATATGTGCCACCTACAGGAATAAGCATAATATCAGCAGATACATTATTCATTTCTGGGATGAAATCTGAATCACCTGTATGATAAACTCTCTCTCCTTCTACCTCTACAATTAAACCCGCCCAGCCTTTTTCTTTTGGATGATAAGTTTTATCTATATTGTAAGCAGGCACAGCTTCTACTTTTATGCCATCTACCTCTATTGTTTCACCAGGCTTAATTACCTTTATGTTCCCTGAAATTTGAGATTTACATTCAGCTACAGTAACAATTACAGTGTCTTTTTTCTGAATCTTAGCTATGTCTTCCTGTGAACAGTGGTCAAAATGTGGATGAGTGATAAGAATTAAATCAGCAGGGACTGGATTTTTTATCTTCCACGGGTCAAAATAAATTATTTTTTCTCCTTCAATACGGAAACTTGCATGTCCTAACCATTTAATCTTATCTTTTAACATATCCTTCTTAAAACCCTCCTTTCCTTTTATAATTTTAATAACTTCCCTTACCTTATTTTGCATACTTTAATGTATGGCAAAATGTTGTTATAATGGAAAAATTTTTACATATAGCTAGCTATCTCCTCTTTCAATAGCTTCAGTATAAATTTGCTTTACTTTTTTTACAATGCTTTCCCATGAGAAGTAGTTTTTAACAAATTTGCGAGCATTTTCACCCATCTTTTTACGCAGGGCAGAATTTTCAAGTAAAAGGTTAGTTTTCTCTGCCAGGTCTAAAGCATCCTTTGGTTTTATAAGTAATCCATTATATTCATTTTTTACCACATTAACAAGCCCTCCAACTTTAGTAGCTACCACTGGCACTCCACAAGCCATTGCTTCTAGCACAACAGTGCCAAAAGCTTCTTCCCAGATAGAAGGCACCACCACAACATCTGCTGTATAATAAAAATCAATCAGCTCTTCTTTTGTAAAATGTGGGAAAAATTTAATATTTTTATAAGGCTGGGCTAATTTTTTAAGTTGTGCTTTATAAGCTCCATCGCCTGAAATAAAAATTAATCCATCAATTTTCGGTGCTGCTTCTATAAGATATTGAACTCCCTTTTCTTTAATTAATCTTCCAACATATAAAACTACCGGTTTAGCTTCGGGATTAAATTTGTTGGTTTTTGCAGGTAATGTGGTTCGCTGAAAATCACTCCATTTCACTCCTCCAGGCACAAACTGGACTTTCTCTGAAAGTGCCTTCCCAAATACATTTTCTATTTGTGTAGCTACCCAGGGGCTTACTGCTAAAATACTACTAGCTTCTTCCATTGCTTTTTTAGATAACAAAAAAAACCTTTTATCTTTTTCCAAATTAAAAACTCCTGTTCCATGCTCTGTAATTATATAAGGTAGCTTGTAGAAAGATTTAAGCAGTAAAGCTACCCAACTGCAAGGTCCCAAATGCTGGGCATGCACCACTGTAGCAGGAAAATCTTTTAAAACTGTAATTGTTTTATATAAGAACAGGCAAAAAATTTCGGCTAGCTCTTCAGTAGTAATTTCAGAATATGGATGAGATTTGTAAATCGGGTGAGAAGTAAACATAGGCAGAAATGGTAATTCTAAACTATATACACGAAAAGGATAGGTAGCTTCACTTTCTTCGGGGCAAATAACTGCTACATTATCAGATACATTAAGCTCTTCAGCCAGATTCCTTACATAACTTCCACTTCCTGTGCCATAAAGAGGTACGGTTTGAAGAATTAAAATCTTCATTTCTTCTTTAATATCTTTGTAGTTCATAATATCATCCTTTCACTGCTCCAGCGGTTAAACCTGAGATGATTCTCCGCTGGAAGATAAATACTATTATAATAATTGGTAAAGTTACAATGGTAGCTGCTGCAAAAACTGTTCCCCATGGCATCTCAAACTGACCCGGATACAAAGTAATCCCTACAGGGACTGTGCGCATATAATTATTAGTTATAAAAACAAGTGCAAAGAGAAACTCATTCCATGCAGAAATAAATACCAAAATTGCACAGGTAAATACACCAGGGGCTGCCAGTGGTATTATAACCTTTACCAAAGCTTCAAGAGGTGTACAACCATCAACCTTTGCAGCTTCCTCCAGCTCAAAGGGTAATTCTTTAAAAAAGCTAGTTAATATCCATATTGTTAATGGAAGAGAAAAGGTAGTATATGGAAAGATAAGGGATGGATATGTGTTTAAAAGGTGAAATTTTTTCATTATAAGAAACAGGGGGCTTACAATTGCAATTGGTGGGAACATAGATACAGTAAGAACAAGAGATAAAATAAGGTCTCTACCACGAAATTTTAGACGAGCCAGCGCATAAGCAGCAAGAGAACCTACAAGTAAACAAAAGATAGTAGTTAAACCAGCTACAATAAAACTATTTTTAATATAAATATGGAATGGTTGCTGTTTAAAAACCTGATAATAGCTTGCCAACGAAATACTTCGTGGGATTAATGTTACACTACTCACTATTTCTTTTGGTAGTTTAACTGAAGTAACTACAATCCAGTAGAAGGGGAAAGCAAGTATAATAAAAGCAATCACTACAAGCAGATAAAATCCTATTTTCTCTTTAATACCTTCTTTCTCCATAATTAAGTAGTCCTAGCTCCTAAAATTTTTATAAAAAACATACTTATTCCCATTATACAAAGAAAAGTAATTACCGAAAGTGCAGAACCAACTCCAAAATCGAACTCCCTGAATAGTTTTATATAAGTAAGATAAGAGAGTACCTCTGTGGAATTACCAGGTCCTCCTTGTGTAAGAACAAAAATAAGGTCAAACACCCTCACAGCATCCAGTGTCCTAAAAAGCAATGCCACAAGAATTGTAGGTTTAAGCAAAGGTAGAGTTACTCTTAAAAAAGTTTGCCAGGCAGAAGCTCCATCAATTAAAGCAGCTTCATACATTTCTCTTGGTATCACCTGAAGCCCAGCCAGCAGTAGTAGTGCCATAAATGGTGTAGTCTTCCACACATCAGCTATTATGGCAGAAATCATAGCAAGTTTAGTAGTACCTAACCAGATTATAGGCTGTTTTATAATGTGCAGTTTCATAAGTATTGAATTTAAAATACCAAACTGGTCATTATAAATAAACTGCCACATAAGCGCAGAAACTACAGTTGTAAATGCCCAGGGAATAAGTAGAGCAGTTCGCAAAATCCCTCTTCCCATAAAACTCTTGTTAAGCAAAAGTGCCAGTATTAATCCAAATATGAACTCCAGTATTACCGTGCAGCTAGCAAATACAAAGGTGTTCTTTATAGCATTCCAAAATCTAGGTTCTTTAAATAGCTCTTGATAATTTCCTAAACCTACAAAAGGAGTGCCAAGTTGAGGAAACTGAAGCTGGATTTTATGAAAACTTAGCCATATAGCCTGAAAAATTGGAAAGAATGCAATTAAAAATATAACAAGCAATGCTGGAATCGTAAGCCAGTATGCCAATTTCTCTTCAGATGCCATATTACTTTTTTTACTTAAAGCCCGGGATTGCTTTAATCTCTTCACTGGCTCTTTTAATTGCCTCCTCTGGTGAGATTTTTTCGGTAATTGCTTTATGAATCTGTATTTGAAGAATATCAGACACCTTTGAATATAAAGGTGTAACGGGGCGACTTCTAGCAGAAAGGAAAATTGGATACATATCTTTCAGATAAGGCATCTTTGCAATTACCTCTCTATCACTAAATACAGCTTTCCGTGTCGGTATAAATGCATCTTCAAGCAATCGCTTTTTAAGCACATCATAACTTGTCATAAATTTTACCAGCTTCCAGCACTCTTCAGGATGACGGGTAAAGGCAGAAATCATTAAATTCCACCCCCCGAGTGTAGCCACCTTTATCTTCCCATCCTTCGTTGGTATCCCTGTTATCCCGACCCTGCCAACGACCTTAGAGCCCTTTTCTGCATCTTGAGCAAACCCCCACACATAAGGCCAACTTCGCAAAAAAACTGCCTTGCCACTTATAAAAAGACGCAAACCCTCGTCCTCTTTATAAGTTGTAATAGCAGGAGGGGTTATCTTGTATTTTTTAATTAAATCCCTCATAAATTCCAGTGCTTCTACAGCCTCTGGTGTATCGAGGACAACATGTTCACCTTCCAGCACATTACCACCATTTCCCCAGAGATACTCTAAAAAATTACAAACTAACCCCTCATACTGCCCTGCTTGAAATACAAACCCATATAACTTGTTTTCTTCTTTATAGCTATCAAAAAGTTTCCAGCACTCCTGCCAGGACATTGGGGCAGGAATAGAATTTTGCTGGTTATAATTTACAAATAACTTAAACTCTGCCAACACTTCATCCCAGCTTGAAGGGAATGTAACCTCTTCTTCTGAAAAGTGTTCTAAAGCTTTCGCTTCTTTTAAAAGTTCATCCCAGGTAGTAGGAGGTGAAAACCCTTTTTTTTGAAGTAAATCCTTACGATAATAAAGGACTCCTGCATCGGTATACAATGGCACTGCATAAAGGTGTCCATTATAGATGCAACTTTCAAGTGGTCCCGGTAGGAATTCTTCTCTTTCTTTTTCCCCAATCCAGCTATCAAGTGGATAAGCCCAGCCAGCAGCTGCAAATTCTGCTGGCCATATTACATCTATCAGATATACATCTATGAAATCATCTTCTGCAATCAGGTAAGTAGCATATTGATTATGACGAGTATCCGTAGATGCAGGCATTTCGCTTATTTCTACTTTAATTGTAGGATTTTCTTTTTCAAACTCTTTTACAAGTCTATGATTAATTCCTGTCTGATCAGGGCCTATACCCCAACGAATTACAACTTTTTCTTTATCAACTACCTTATTCCTGCATGCCACAGTAAAGAGTAATATAATTAAACATACTAAAATTGCCAGTTTGTTCATTTCCTAATTTCTGTTCTACATCTTTTCCGGTTTTCCTCTAAAAGATTGCTAAAAACTTACTTCTTTTGAAAAAGAAAGTTAACAAAATTTTAACATTAACTTCTTTATTTAATCCTTTTTATATGGTATTTTTTTATTAAAAATAGGATTTTATTAATTTTATTGGAGGTTTAATATGAGTAAAAAAGTAGCAAGTTTAATTATAAATGTAGTAAAACAGTTTTACATTAATTTGCAATTTAAAATTTTTATCGTTAGTGTTATAATATTTTACTTGCGAAATGTTTTTAGACAATATAAAGCTAATTATCTAAATAATTAAAAAGGAGGTATTGTTAAATTATGGAAATACAGGATAAATTGCCGGCTTCACAAGTTCCTCACTCTATATCAAAACCCATCTCTACTTCACCCTCCTTACCCACTCCTAAAGACACTGTAAGTTTATCTTCTAAATCTAAAGAAGAATCGCAAAGTGAGTGCTCAGCACCTAAAGGAGATTTTATTATAATACCTAGAAAGAGTGTTTTGCGAGCTTTTACTTCTTCAGAGGAAGCAATTTCTGCAGCTAAAAAGACCTTAGAAAACGAAAAAGTAAATATTAAGGAAGAATTACCAATAGTTAAAGGATTTACTGCACAACTGGATAGTAAACAAAAAGAAAAATTAGAAAAAGAAGGTTATATAGTATATGAAGATAAATTTGAAAAATATATCCCTGATTTTCCACTAGAATCTGTAACAGACACAAAAGCCTTACAAAGAGATATACTTGAAGAAAAGCCTATGTTAAACAATGCTCTCCCAACTGTTGCTAATGAACCTGCTTCACCTTCGGAGTATCAGGATTCAATTTTTAACCAATATACTGGTAAAGGAGTAGGAATTGCTATAATTGATACTGGTATTTATCCACATCCAGATTTTATAGATAAAGGAGATAGAATAAAAGTATTTGTAGATTTTGTAGAAGGCAGGCCTGTTCCTTATGATGATGGAGGGCATGGCACTCATGTAGCTGGAGATGCAGCAGGGGCAGGAGTGCTTTCCAAAGGTCTTTATAGAGGACCGGCTTCGGAAGCTGATATAATTATGTTAAAAGCAATGGGGGAGACAGGTGGAAAAACTTCTGATATTATCAAAGCAATTAACTGGGTAGTGAAACATAAGGATGAATATAATATAAAAGTTCTTAATATGTCTCTTGGGCATCCTGCTACTAATTACGAAGAAGACCCTGTGGATATAGCTGTAGAAGAAGCTGTAAAAGCTGGGATTACCGTAGTAGCTGCAGCTGGGAATTCCGGACCAGAGCCAGGCACAATTAGTGCTCCTGCAGATAGTCCTTTTGTTATTGCTGTTGGAGCTATTGATGACAAAAACACTCCAGCTCGTGATGATGATGAAGTAGCTCCTTTCTCTAGTCGTGGTCCAACTCCTGTAGGACTTACAAAACCAGATGTGTTAGCACCTGGAGAATCTATTGTAGCTCCTCTTGCACCTATGAGCAAGATGGAAGTTACTGCAAAAAGACTTACCTTCCAGAATAAAGCATTTAAATGGCTACTAGGATTATCTGATAAAGAACTTCAGGCAATTCCTCCTGAGGCATTAAAACTCTATGGTTTATCTAATGAAACTGTGGAACTTATCCAGTCATCTCCTGAAAATGCTAGAAAAGTTTTAACTAAACTTGTAAATATCACATCCAGGATGGCTTTAGTAGATGAAGGCAAGTATGGAGCCTTTCCAGGCACTTCTATGGCTTCACCAATAGTAGCAGGAGTAGTGGCAGATATGTATCAAGCTAACCCATCGCTTACACCGATGGAAGTTAAACAAATTTTGATGGAAACTGCTGAACCACTGGATGGCGTATCTCCAAATGAACAGGGAGCTGGGGTGATTAATGCTAAAAAAGCAATCCTAAAAGCTAAAGAACTTCTAAATAAAAATAACGAAAGGAGCAACTAATGTAATGATTAAAAACAGATGGATATTATTACTGGTAATAGTAATAACAGTTGGATTACTGAGTAACTGCGGCTTTATAAATCAAGCAATAAAAGGGTTACTAGGTAAAAAAACTGTTGAAAAAACCTTAGAAAATACAATATCTAAAGAGATAGAAAAAAAGACAGACAAAGAGTATAAGGTAGATGTAAATATCCAGAAAGAAGACAAAAACAAAAGTGCCTATATATCAATTTCAGATAATAAAGGAACTAGTCGCCTGGAAATATACAAAGGTGAAAATCCTCCAAAAGATATACCCAGATATATACCTATTTACCCGGGCTCTAAAGTAATATTTAATATGGCTTCAAAAGAAGAAAATAGCTATTCACTGGGATTAACTACTCCTGATTCTCTAGAAAAAGTAACAGATTACTACAAGAAAGAATTAGCTAAAAACAAATGGGTAATAGATACTACACTTTCCGCTAATCTCACATATATATGTAATCTAAAAAGAGACAAAGAACAATTATCTCTCAATATAAATAAAAATGAAAGTAGAAAAGAAACTTATATTGGCTTATTTTATAAGAAAGGAAAATGAAAATACACATAAGTAAAATAAGCTCTTTATCTACATATAAACCCGAATCTGTTCCTAAAAGTGGATATTCAGTGGATGAAAGCCTATCTATTTCTACAAAAGACAAAGTAGATATTAACAATACTGTTTCATCTTCTGTAGAAGCTAAACAAGCGGAAAAAAGTAAATTTTTAACAGAGTTATTCGAAGTTTGCCACATACAAAAAGATATACTTGGGCCATTTAAAATTACTGGAGCTGCACTGGGAGGCTCTGCTGCTCTCTCCCTGGTAGGAGGTGTAGGAGCACTTGTACTTGGCTTTAGAGAGCTTAAAGCAGGTAAGCAAGAAGGGGATAAATTAAAAATGTTTGAAGGGGCAACAGAAATGTTAGCAGGTGGTGGCAGCAGTTGCGATTTTCTAACAGGCGCTCTCTCTTTGGCTAATGTTACCACGCCACTAGCAGGGGTAATAGCAGGAGCAGGCACAGTATTTGGATTATCTCATGGAGTAGGGGATACGGTTATTGGCATAGCAAAAACTATTGAAGGAATAAAAGATAAAGACAAAGAAGAGATTATTTCTGGGGCATTATCCACAGGAATTGGCCTAACGGTCTCTCTTTTAGCAGTTGGAATTGGAGGAGTGCCAGCCGCTTCTATTCTAGCAGGATTATTTGTTACAAAATTAATTTGCGAAAATAAGGAAAGTTTAAAGAAATTATTTAATAAAGCAAAAAGTCACTTTAAATAGGTGCCACTCTTCCAGTAGCAGCTATGATAGTTTAACCGAAATACCTCTTGTTGTGAGCTTTGTAGTTTTTTAGTTGCATTATTAGGGTTTAAAGGATTTTGTTTATTTGTATAGAAATACCACTAAAGTATGAAACTCGTTTATATAATAATACTATTATGTTGTATATTTTTTACTTTTTCTTGTGGAGAGCAACAGACCACTCAATATAATCCTGTAGAACACCCAATACCAGCTAATTGTAACTTTTTTGGAGATATTCGTAACAATACATACCATCTGCCAGGCTGTCCAAAACTACCTCCTCCGCAATATAGTGTTTGTTTTGGCACAGAAATAGAAGCAGAAAACGCAGGCTTTCATCGATGTAAATATTGCTTCCGCTAAAAGAAATGGAAAATAAATAAATTTACTTTTATTGACTTATTGTTTAACTTTTATTATACTTAAAGTAATATATTAACTTAAAGGAGGGTCAAAGCGATTTTTAGGTTGTAAGACAAGACACAACCTAAACGAGGATAAGCTATGAGTATTAAAGTAAAAAAAGTCTGTATAATGGCTTCTTATGACTGGAGTATGAGAGCTGCAATGTTCCAATTTATGCACTTTTTAGATCCAGTAATAACTTATAATGGAGAAAAGTATAAAATTGAATTAGGCAGGATTATAGCCCGTCCACTATTAGTTGGCGAAAAATTAAATGACATAGCTGATTTTATTGTGGATAGGACAGTTCACTGGAATGACTACTATAAATATTTTGCTCAGCAGGCAATTAACTGTGGGATGAGAATTATTAACCATACTAATACATTTCATACCCATGATAAGCATGCTTCCTATGATTTACTCACCAGGGCTTTACATCCGGAAGACCGTTTACCTACAACAGTGCTTTTACCTCAATTCAGGCCTTATACTGAAGACCAGGAAAGACAAGAGCTTTGGGCTTACGAGCAGGAACAGATAATCAAATATACAAAATATGGATGGGACAAAAACAGACGATGGACAGACTGGGATGAAGTAAATAAAAAAATGGAAAGAATATATCGCTGGAAAGCTAAAAATAAAATAATGTATGAGCAGTTCTATTGTAAAGGCAATTACATTAAAGAAGCCGTTGAAAAATATTTTGGAAATAAATTTCCTCTTTATCTAAAGAAAGCTTTTGGCGGTGGAGGGAGCGATGTTTATAAAGTAAATAGCCTTGAAGAACTTTACCAGAAATATGATGAGACAGAAGGAAAAGCATTTCACCTGCAGGAAGCTATAGAGGATTATGATGTATTTGTCCGATGTATGGCTTTAGGGCCTCAGGTACTCCCGATGAAATATCAACCCGAAAAACCTCTTCACGAACATTATAGCCCAGATAAATTAATGCTGGAAAAAGATATATGTGATAGATTGGTAAATTATGTAAGATTTATTAACTCATATTATAGATGGACATATAATTCTTTTGAAGCTATAATTAAAGATGGGCATATTCACCCTATAGATTATGCTAATGCCTGTCCTGATAGCCATTTTACATCTTTACATGTTCACTTCCCCTGGCTTATCTGTGCTCTGGTAAAGTGGGTATCTTACTGTGCAGTTACTAACAAAGATATGCGTATAGATATGGAACAGAATAAGTATTTAAAAGTTTTAAACGACCCCAACATATCTCAAATAGAGAAGTATAATTTCCATGTAAAATTAAGTGAAGACTATTTTGAGATTGACAAATTTAACGAATTTTGTGAGGAAAACTTTAAAGATATAGACGATAAGATGATTGAGTTTTACGATAAACATTTTGACGAAATCATTAGATATTCTATTGAAATGAGCGATTTCCCAGAAGAAGAGCATGAAAAGTTTTATTATTACTACAAAGATATGATGGATAACATATTTAGGCCAAATGCTAAAGATTACTTAACGACAATAATTTATCCCAGATAATGCTTTCAAAGACAGCGCTAGATATTTTAGGAAATACTGGAAGGAATACAAACATAAGAAGTGTTTTTTGGGGTTATTTAAAGAAAGGGAAAATTAATATTGATAATTGACAAAATATGTTAGGAAAGTAAAGTTTTGGTCTAAAGTAGTAGGTGTGGGGGTAATCCAGAGTTTTTCAGATATACCCCTACACTTTATAATACGTGATATCCAAATCTGTTTAGATAAAAACAAGATGGCCTAGAAATTAGCGCCGCCTCCGGTGGCTGCGCTTGAGAATTTCTATTTTACCCATTGGGGCTTACCTAAAAAGTTTTGTGGCAAAGCGCCACTTTGGGTATTACGTAGTAAACGCGGAAATGTCATTTGTAAACTTCATTTTCCTGTTCGCCACTTTGTTTGCCTCAAGCCCGTTATGCGACATTTCGCTCACCCCGAAATTAAGGGGATAAAATAATGAACAAAACAGAAAATTTACAAAAAGTTTTATTTGTAAACGATGCTAATTAAAGAGATAATATGAACCTTATAATAGAAGATAATGCAGAAAGGGAGAAGTATCAAATTAAAGAAATTAAAAATAAAGTCATTTTGGGAGATACTTTTAAGGTTCTTAAAAAAATAGATGATGAAGTTTTTGATATGGTTTTTATTGATCCACCATATTTTCTACAATTACCAAATAAAGAATTAAGACGATGGAGAGTAAAAACCGTGGTTGAAGGGGTAAACGAGGAATGGGATAAATTTTCTTCGTTTGAAGAATATGATGATTTTATCCAAAAATTATTTACAGAGATAAAAAGAGTAATGAAGCCAACTGCTACAATTTGGGTGATTGCTACTTATCACAGCATTTTTAGAATCGGAAAGATTATGCAAGACTTAGGCTACTGGATACTTAACGATGTGATTTGGATAAAGACTAACCCTATGCCGAATTGGTTGGGTGTAAGGTTTACAAACGCTACAGAAAATCTTATTTGGGCTGTTAAAGATAAGAAAGCCAAAGGATATACCTTTAACAAGGAATTTGCAAAAAGTTTTGGTATCGGAAAAGTAGGAGCAAATGTTTGGGTATTGCCCCTTTGCTGGGGAGACGAAAGGCTTAAAAATGATGAGGGGAAAAAATTACATTCTACACAAAAACCGATAGAGCTGCTTAAAAGAGTAATTTTGACATCTACAAAAGAAGAAGATTTGGTCTTAGACCCTGTAGCTGGAACCGGGACAACGGGGTATGTTGCACAGGCACTAAAAAGAAATTTTATTATGATAGAAATTAATCCAAAATATGTGAAAGGTATAGAAGAAAGATTTAAATATCCGTTGAAAATAACAGAAGCAAACCTTATAGCCCCTTCGCTTCACAAGATTGGTCAGACGAAAAACCTTATTCATCCTAAAGAAAATGGCTGTAGAATTAATTAAGGCGGGAGGAGACAGTGCATTAAAAAACCTTGAGAACTAAAGAAGATAATCATTGAAATCTCAAGGCTTTTGGAAGATTTTTAAGAAGCAACTGAAAGTGAAAATTCCAGCAGGAGTTTACTGAATAACCCAGATAAGGTGTTATACATCTGGTGGAAACATTTCATCTAAAGACTTTTCTTTATACTCTTCTTCTTTTACTTTCTTTGGTGCTAAACCTAGCGCTACTGCTACACCATATAGTATTGCTTCTGGTCTTGGAGGACAGCCTGGAATATAAAAATTAACTGGCAAAACATCACTAACTCCACCAATAATATTATATGTATTTTTCCATATTCCACCTCCAGTAGCACAGGCACCAATAGCAAAAACAAGTTTTGGAGAAGGAACTGCCTCGTATAACCTTTTTAAAGCAGGAAGGACCTGTCTTGTAACAGGCCCCGAAATAAGCAGGACATCAGCATGGCGTGGAGAACCAACTAGCTTTATCCCAAACCTTTCTGCATCGTAGTAAGGGGTTAAAACATCTATTACTTCTATATCACACCCATTACAAGCGCCAGTATTAACATGATAAACCCATAAAGATTTTGGGAAGATTTTTTGAGAAAGAGATTTTAACATTTCTAATAGCCTCCGATAATTTTATAGATAATAACTTAGATAAAAGAAGTCGCCAAGAGGCGATTTCTTTTATCTTTCATAAATTCCCAATATTAACTAATATAACATTTGTTGCTTTGTCTAACACAGGATAAACTAACTGCGGATAAATTCCAAGTAAAAAGCATAACAAACATAATAAAAGCATTGGAGCCCACATAGATACTGGAACTTCTGTTATGTTTAAGTCTTTTAATTTATCTCCTGGAGGTCCCATAAATATCTTATATGAGACATAAACAAAACCTGCTAATGTAACAATACTGCAAATAATTGCAATTACAGTTGTCCACATCATTCCTGGAGTTTCTGCACCTGCTAAAAACAATGTAAACTTACTCATAAATCCATTTAAAAATGGAATACCAGAAATTGCAAGGCCAGCAACAAAAAAACAGAAAGCGGTAACTGGCATCTTAGCCCTTAAACCACCAAGTTCATATATTCTTCTAATACCTGTCCTATAAGCAATTGCACCAGCACATAAAAAGAGTAGCGCTTTTATGATGCTATGGTTTACAAAATGAAATAACGAACCATACATACCAAGATATGCACCATCACCACCTGCAGTTATACCACAGAGACCAAAACCCATAACTATATATCCCATCTGACTTACAGAGGAATATGCAAGAAATCTTTTTAAATCTTCCTGAACAAACATCATAAATGCTCCAATTATCATTGTAAATATTCCAAGTATTACTATGAATAAACTTATTATTGAAAATGAAGAATAAAACATTGCAATTGTTCTAACAAGAGCATAAATCCCTACTTTAATCATTACTCCAGATAAAAGAGCACTAATTGGAGCAGGGGCTTCTGCATGAGCATCTGGTAGCCATGGATGAAATGGTGCTATACCTGCTTTTGTGCCAAAACCAACTATAAGGAAAGAAACTGCAAGCAGTATTATATTTTTGGGAATCAAACCAGCTTTGGCAACAGATGCTATCACTGTAATTTGAAGAGGGTCTCTTCCAGAAGCATAAGGAGCTGTGCCAGAATAAAGAAGAACACTTCCAAATAATGCAAAAGATATACCTACTGTAAGGAGCATCAGGTATTTATAACTAGCCTCCAGTGCATCTCTATTCCAGTAGAATGCAACCAATATTGCTGACGCTAATGTTGTAGCTTCTATTATTACCCATAACATAATAATATTATTTGTTGCAGTTGCAAAAAGCATTGTACTTAAAAATATCATTACCTGCCAGTAAAATGATTTAATTTTTTTATCAGACTTCTCACGCTGAATATATTTAAAAGAATAAATAATTACTGTTATTCCTATCAGGCTAATAAGAAAGCATACCAATCCACTTAAACTATCCATTCTTAAATGAGCATTAAAAGCAGTTAAAACTTTACTTTGAGTTTCTAAGAATACTTTTATAGAGATGATAAAAGTAGCAAACATTCCAATAAGTGCTAACAATTCCCGGAATAAAATAGTCCTTCCAAACATGAGTATAAGTAGAGAAGCAAATGCAGGGACTGCAAATATCAAAAAACAGTATGAAGAAGTTACTTCAGGCATAATTCACCACCTTAAATTTTTAAGTTGATATGTATCTGTAGAACCAAATTCTCTGTATATTCCATATATAACATATAAAAGTAGATAAACTGCTATAACCACATCTGTTACTATACCTATTATTGCTGTTTCTGCCAAAGTTGGTGCTAAACTAACTAGAGACAAATGAACTCCATTTTCCAATATACATAAGCCATGAACAGTTTTAATAGCATCTCGTCTTATTAATATACAATATAATCCTAATACAAATATTGTAAATGAAACTGCAAGGTTTGTTCTAAAAGGTTCCATTGTGGCTTTAATATCTGGAGCTATAAAATTTACATTTGTATGAGTTATATTATAAAAAACTATCATAATAATACACGCTATTAAGGTAGATAGTATGTATCCAATAGGGGGGGGTATTTCTTGTAATACTGTTTTCTTTATATATCTAAGTAATAAAGTAGGTATAATTATTACCTTAGTTATAATAGCAGTAGTAAGCCAGTAATAAAGGTTTGGATTTTCCCCAGCAAAGATAAAGAATATACTGCACATTAAAATAGCCTGCAAGCAGTATGCATAAGCAGAATACTTGAGGTTTCTAAATTCTATTATTGCTAGAGTAGTAATAACCAGTGATAAACTTAAAGTTGAAATAATTCCCATTTTCTCCCCTCCATCTTATTTTCTAAAGCCCTTAACCATTAATTTATCTAAAGGATGTTTTTTATTTCTATCAAAACATCTTCCACATCTTTGACAGGTAACCATCTCTAATTCTTGCCTTATAATTAAATCTTCCCTTTTGTCTGTGGCAAGCTGATATTCAGCTGACATTGTTAAAGCGTTTTCAGGACAAACCTCGGCACATCTTCCACAGTATATACATCTAAATAAATCCCGTTCAATGATACGCTTACCATTTTTATCTATAACCTTTATCAATCCTGGAGGACAAACATTCGCACAGCCACCACAGCCTATACATTTAGCAGGATCTAACTTTACCTTGCCTCTAAACCATTCCTCTTTGGGAGGATTAGGCTCAGAACCTAATGGAAAAGGAGAGGTAACCCTGAGTGCTTTGAGACAGATAATAATTTCTTTTAATTTACTCCTAAACATCTCTAAGCTCCTATAATTGCAAATGCTAATGCAATTAATGCTACAATTGCAACACCTGCATAATATTTTATTGCCTGATCTATCCGTAGCCTTGGATTTACAACATCAATAATACCTACAAGTAGCATAACAATTAATACTTTTAAAAGGTTTATAATAATATCCACGGGAATTATATAAGTTTTAGGCCACGGTATAAATATCTCAAGAAATAAAGACGAGTATATAATTTGCTTTGCATAAAAACTCCATTTAAATAATGCTAACCTCGGACCGGAAGCTTCTACAAATGGGCCATCCATTATTTCCTGTTCAGCTTCTGCTATATCAAAAGGAAGTTTGGCAAGTTGTGCCTGTATTACAAGGAAAAATGGAATTCCTGCCAGTATCATAGAAAGCGTTGGCCCATTTTTTAAATGCCACATAATTATATCTGCAATCATAAAAGAGCCACTCCTAATAACTCCAGTAAAGATTGAGATAACTACAATTACCTCCAGAATCATATAAAGCATCATTTTTCTTGTAAGTCCAATAAAAGCATAGGTACTTATACTTGCAGCTGCACCAATCATTATAGAAAAAGCTCCCAAAGAAATAAAATATATTAAAACTATTACATCTCCTCCATTCCCTAATGGTGGTTGTATTGAACCAATTGAAATAAGGAGGGAAACCATCATAATACTTGCAAAACAGACAATAGGAGCTAAACTTATTAAAATGTTACCAGAAACCCTTAAATCTTCTTTACCAAGAAGTTTTAATATATCAAGATACGGTTGATAAACAGGTGGTCCTATACGGGAATGAACCAGTGCCTTAACTTTTCTTATAACTCCTTCATATAAAGGAGCAAGCAAAATAACTAATAATAAATTAACAACTCCAAGAAAAAACATTATTTACCTCCATATTTTTTAGAAGATATAGCAATTAACTCTTCTGGAGTATAAACTTTAATCTCCCCCTTCTTTACATCAACGACTTCTAACCTCTCTGTACAGGAAAAACACGGATCAATACTTCCCAATGTTATTGGCATATCAGCAATGGTTACATTTTGTATCATTATAGGTACTGATTGTAAATTAGCATAAGTTGGTGCTCTAACACGCCATCTTGCAGGTTTATTCTCTTCTCCTGTTATTAGATAATGAATTACCTCTCCTCTTGGTGCTTCTACCACACTAACTCCTTCTTTGCCTGCTTCTATTTCGTCTTTTTTAAAGTCAGCCATAATAGTACCTTGTGGCATCTCTTTTAAACACTCTCTTATAATTCTTATTGATTCTAGTGTCTCTTCTAACCTCACAAGTGTTCTTGCTAATATGTCGCCTTCCTTGTAAAGCACTATCTTTACAGGAATATATTCATAAGCAGCAAAAGGATGGTCTATCCTTGCATCAATCTCCACTCCAGAACCTCTAGCAGTAGGACCTGTCACAGAGTATCTTACTGCATCTTCATAAGTCAATATACCAACTTCCTTAAGCCTCATCATAAGAGGAGTATCTCCACCAATTGCATCTATAACAGATAGCCATTCTTTTTCAACTTTGTTTAAAACATTTAAAATATCTTGATGTATTTCTTTTGGTATATCTCTTCTAACTCCTCCAATTAAATTCATTCCATAAGTTTTTCTATGGCCTGTTATTCTCTCAGCTAACCACATAACAGGTTCTCTTATTCTCCAGGTCTGCATTAAAACAGTATCAAATCCTATTATATGCCCTGCTATACCAAACCATAGAATATGGCTATGTATTCTTTCCAGTTCAAGTATAATACTTCTAATATATTTTGCTCTTACAGGTATTTCTATGCCGGCTGCTTCTTCTACTGTTTGACAATAACAACAAGAATGGACATACCCGCATATACCACAGATTCTTTCTGCAACAAAAGGAATCTGATTATAAGTTAAAACACTATCTCCTAACTTCTCTATACCTCTATGGTTATAAAAGCCTCTATAATCACAACCTACTATTGTTTCTCCTTCAACAAAAACTCTCCATCGAGAAGGTTCTTCTAAAACCGGGAAAAATGGTCCAATTGGAACAGTGGTTGCACCTTCTTTCGGTTCTTTCATAACAACTCCCGGTGCAGGAGAATCCGATAGCGGTATTTTACAATCGTAAGGGAAATCTTTTCTTAGAGGATAAATGCCCTCTGGCCAGTCGTCTGCTAAAACAAGCCTTCTTGGGTCAGGGTGCCCTACTGGGGTTACTCCAATCATATCTCTAAATTCTCTTTCAGCCCAGTTAGCTGCGGGAACAGCCGGTGTTATTGAATCAATACTGGCATCCTCGGGAGCTATTGAAGTATGAAGCAATAAAAAGAGCTTATCTTTATCCAATGAGAAAATATGTGTGACGAGAAAATCACCATGTGTATTTCTTCTATCAGTTCCAGCACTTATCTGGAAACGAGCTTTTAACTGGTTAAAGATATAATCTGATATTTCTTTTATCTTTTCTTTAGGAACTGTAATATATATTTTAGAAGGGACTTTTTCTTCTGCCTTTAAAATAAAATGGCTAAATTTTTCTTTTAATTTCTGTATTAATTCTTTACCGTTCATACTTAATTACCTCACAAACGAGAATAAAATTAAAATTGCTAAAAATATACCTGCTATTTGCCATAACATATAAATCTGAGGTATGCCAGCATGAATTTTTCTTATTCTTTCAGTTAAATTAACTACAAAGTTAAAGAAAGGATAATAAAATATCTTATCAAAGTCTAAAATCTTATATATTGTTTCTGGTTTCTCAACTCCTTTAACAGGTGGGAAAAGTAAAAACCACCTTTCAAACACTTCAGCAACCGGTAGGTAAAAACTAGAAGCTCTATATCTTACTATATCAACTGGATATTCTTCTCCACAATACCATACAGGAACAGCTCTTTTTTTAGAACCGCAGGATTTTGAAATTAAATATACTAATAGTAAGCATATTAAAAATATAAAGAACATAAAAAGTGGCCTCCAGATACCAACCGGATTACCATTTAATAAAACATTTACTCCGTTTCTGCCATTACCAAATAGATAGCTAAACTGTAGCAAGTGACTACCCAGTTGAGAACCAGAAAGTGAGAGATAAATTAAACTTAAAGGAACCAACGGGAATAATCCCAGTAAAATGCATAAGAATGCCAATATATATTGAGCAATATTCATATTAAGTGTAACTTCTTTTAAAGAGACTTCCATCTTTTCTGGCAAATCACCTAAAAAAGCAGTACTTAAAAATTTTAAAAGATAAGCTACCGTTAATGCTGAGGCAAAAATTGCTATAATTCCAAAGATATAATATAAAGGCATTCCCCTGCCTCCCAATATAGAAACCTGGTAGATTAGCCATTTGCTTACAAATCCATTAAAGGGGGGAAATCCTGAAATTGAGAGAGAGGCTATTACTGCTGTAGCAGTGGTATAGGGCATAGCGCTCCATAGCCCTCCAAGTTTATTTAAATCTCTTGTATTTGTTTTATATAAAATAGAACCAGCATTTAAAAACAATAAGCTTTTAAATAAAGCATGGTTTATCATATGAAACAAACCAGCAATAACAGATATAGTTGCAATTACAGGATAATTCTTTAGTAAACTTATTCCTATACCAATAGCTAATACAATATAACCTATTTGCCCTATACTGCTAAAAGCTAAAAGTCTTTTTGAATCTTTTTGAATCAGTGCACTAAAAGAACCAATTAAAGCAGAGGCTACTCCAAAAGTAGCTATTATTTCTCCCCATATTAAAGAGTGAGAAGAAGTAGATGGTAGGATGTATAAAAATATCCTTAATATTCCATAAATACCCATTTTTATCATTATTCCTGAAAGAATAGCTGATATACCAGAAGGAGCAGCAGGGTGGGCATCTGGAAGCCAGACTCCAAATGGATATACTCCAGCTTTTGTAGCAAATCCTATAAAGAACAGAGCTAAAATTATATGAAGCAAAACAGGATTACTAAAGGATACAGTGTTTATAGCTTCGGAGATAGCTGTAAAACTAAATGAACCTGTATAAGACTGTAAAATTAATCCTGCTATAAACATAAGGGCAGTCGCTATGTGTGTCATAAGAAAATATTTAAAACCTGCTTTTAAGGCTACAGGGTCTTCTTTTTCATAAATAACAAGAAAATAAGAAGCAAGTGTCATAAACTCCCATACTACAAAGAAGAAAAACAAATCAAAAACACAAACAACACCAAGCATTCCTCCAATAAAGAGAAGTAGAATTGGATAAAATCTTACTAAACTTTCCTTTTTATAAATTTCCATATAATCTATAGAATATAGAGTTGCAATTAATGAAACCAAGCCTATTAGAGCTAAAAATATTGCACTCAATTTATCAACACTTACTAGTAAACTTGCTCCAATTGACGGGATTGAAAATAGTGGGAAAGATGCAGTTAAAGGTGTTTCGCTACTAAATACTTTAAATACAATCTTTAAAATAATTATATTAATTATTAAAACAGATATAAAAGCTATATAACCACAGAGCTTTTTATTCTTATAAGTTAGCGTTGTAAGAATTACTCCAGTTAAAATTACCAGTGCTAAAGTTAAAATCATATCTTTACCTTACTCCTCCTCTTAGCAACATAAAGCCCCACAGTGGTGCAGCTAATGAAAGTATTACAAGAACAATCAATATCCATTGAAATATTGGAGGAACAATTATTTCCATATCTTCTTCTTTGCTTTCACCAAGAAATATTTTGTGGGCTACTTTTAAAAACCAGTAAAATGAACCCACACTTTCAGCAAGAATAAGAATAACAAAGATAACCCCCAGGTGGCTTCCCATATTAATTGCACCTGTAAGAATGAGAAATTTACTCCAGAAACAGGCAAAGGGTGGAATACCTGTAACTGCAAATACTCCAACCATAAATGCAAAAGCAACTGCAGGCATTCTCCTCGATAAGCCAGATAGCTTTGAGATATATCTTGTTCCTGTAAGATATGAAATAACACCAGCACATAAGAAAAGGATGGTCTTTGCAAATGCATGACATATTATATGAAGTAAGCCACCTTTTAATGCAACACCGCAGCCAAGAGTTCCAAGTCCCAATCCCAGCAGTATATATGCTAAGTGTGTTATAGTGGAAAAAGCAAGAAGTTTTTTTAAGTCATCCTGTTTAAAATAAAAGATAAGTCCAACATACATAGTTACTATAGACATAAATGCTATTAAAAGTCCTATATTAGCAGGTAGCTGATAAACTGACACTACTATCCTTGCAATTAAAAAAACCCCTGCTTTTACCATTGCTGCGGCATGTAAATATGCAGAAATAGGAGTTGGGGCTTCCATAGCATCAGGTAGCCAGGTATAAAATGGTACCTGAGCAGATTTTGCCCAAGCTGAAATAAGTAAAAATAAAACAACAATTATTTCTATTAACGGACTGAGTTCTACAATAGCATTAAATTCAAATGATTTGGTATAAATAAAAAGTAATACAACAGCAATAAAGAAAAATAGCCCTGGAGCATGTGTCATAAGTAAAGCTTTAAATCCTGCTTTAGCTCCTTTTTCAGTTTCATAAAAGGCAATTAAGGCGGCAGAACATAATGTTGTTAATTCCCAGAAGATTAAAAACTGGAGTAAATTTGGAGATATAGCAATACCAATCATACTTCCTATAAATAAAAATAACCATATATAGTAATAAGCTGTTCCTCTTTCAACTGGATGTTCTTTATTATCGCAGTCTAAATATTTTGTAGAGAAAATAACAACAATAGCACCAATTATACATACAACAGTAAGCATAAGCAGGCTTAAGGGGTCGATAAGAGCTCCAAATAAATTTGTAGTGCCACTAATCCATGGCAAATTACCAAAGGTAAACTTAAAAACTTTATTAAAAGATAAATAGCTAACCATTAGTGCTAATATAAATATAATTAATGCTAATGATACGAGAAATGATTTATTTTTAAATACAGATGGTAATAATAGAAGTAAAATAACTCCTATAGCTGGGACTAATATTAAAAATAACAATAAACTTGGCATTATGGTTCTTCCTTTAAATTTTTTATCTGCCTGTAGTTAAATACAGGACCATCTATACATACATATTTATGCCCTATAGCACAGTGCCCACATTTTCCCACACCACACTTCATATACCTTTCTAATGTTGAAATAATATTTTCTTCTAAAAATCCCATTTTAAGTAAATCCCGTATAACAAATTTTATCATTATAGGTGGTCCACATACAAAAGCAACTGTATTTGGCACATCTAACTGAATCTGTTCAAATAATGTTGTAACCACTCCAACATTACCTTCCCAATCTTTTGATGCAGCATCAACAGTAACCATAAGCTTTATATCTGTTCTCTTTCCCCACTGAGTTAAATCATCCTTATAAACTAAATCTTCTGGAGTTCGTGCACCATATAATATAGTAATATTTTTATAGTCCCCACGATTATCAAAAATGTAGTAAATTAAAGACCTCAAAGGTGGAAGCCCTATACCTCCGCCTACGAATAATATATCTTTTCCTTTAACTTCACTGTATGGGAAGCCATTCCCGAAAGGACCTCTTATTCCAACCTCATTCCCAATCTCAAGTTTATGTAATGCTCTTGTTACCCTTCCCACAGCTCTTACTGTAATTGCAAAGCTTCCTTTTTGAGTTGGAGAAGTAGATATTCCAAAAGGAGCTTCACCAGCACCATAAATTGAAAGCTCTACAAACTGCCCTGGTTTATAGTCAAAATTTTCCTGTATCTTTTTATCTTTAAAAGCTAATACAAAGGTTTTGGTATCTGGTGTCTCCTGCTTTATATCTTTTATTATGGTTTTGTAAGGTAGATAAATATTTCCCATATTATACCTTACCCCTTCTAACTGCTTTTACAACCATTGGCATATCTATGCCACCTAAACAGGAAACAATACACCTTCCACACCCAACACACCCACAGGAACCCATTTTGGTCAAATAGTAATAACTTAGCTTATGATAATACCTTCTTTTTACTCTATCCCCTGGAGCTTTTCTTGGATTATATCCAGAGGTTTCTCTTGTAAACCCACAGTACATACAGGAATCCCAGCTCCTTACTCTCTTACCTTTACTATCTTCTCCTTCATCAATAACATTAAAGCAACTACAGGTTGGACATACAAAAGAACAACTCCCACAGCCAAGACACCTCCCTCCTAACTTATCCCATAACTCTTTATCTATACTATTAGCAGTAATATTTTGAATTGCTTTTGAAAAATAAGTTGTAGGCATTTTAAATTTATTGTTTTTAGTCTCTTCTACTAATCTTTCTTTCTCTTTCAAATTAGACTCCTCTGCTTCCTTAAAATAATCAATATTAACCAGTTCCTTTCCTGCAGGAGAACCAATCTCTACTAAGTAGTTATCATTGATTTCAGTAAGTTGTAAGTCAAAGCCTTCTTCTTTAGAAGGACCACAGTCTGCACAAACGCAAAAACACCAATCTGCTGGTTCAGTACAGGTAATATTAACCGTTATTAAATTATCCCTCCTAGACTTATAGTAATTATCTACAAAGCCTTCCATAAAGAATTTATCCAGAAATAGCATTGCAGATAAATCGCAGGACCTTATACCAAATAAGACTACTTTTTCATCTGTTTCTTTAGGAAGTTCTACTTCCCAGCTATCGCCTTTCTTTTTATAGTGTAACATCACCTCTCTTGCCGGGAATAAAATTTGTTTTACAGGAGAAATGACAGGATTTATATAATCGAGGGTAATTTCATCGGCATTGCTTATAGGTTTAAACCCAAAATCGCCTGTCTCAAGTTTATAAGGAGCAATAACTTTATATTTCTTAATTATTTCATTTAACCATAGTTTAATATTTTCTTTTTTTATTAACTTATTCATCTGCTCTTCTCCAGTCTTACTGTTGTCCATTTTAAACCAAAAGGTAAAATAACATTAGAAGAAAAATCACCTAAGCCTCCTCTAACTAATATTATATTCTTTAAAACCTCATCTGAAATAACTGCATTTCTAATTATTTCACCTCGTTTAGATATGATTTTAACTTTCTCATTATTTCGTATATCATTTTCTTTTGCATATTCTGAATTTATTATCACTGTACCTTGTTCTATTTCACGCATTAAAGTGGAAGAATTTTTTAATAGAGTTCCAGTATGAAAAAACAGACGAGAATTATCTACTTTAGCCCATAAAGGAAATTCATCACTTATAACATCACCTAAATGAGAAACCTCTGCCTGGAGGAACTTTTTATTTTTTAAAAAATTTATTTTCTCAATCTCTTTAGTTATCTCATCAAAATCCTTATAAAACAGCTTATTCCCTAATTTTTCTGATAGTTCAGTAAAAATCTGCCAGTCTGGCTTAGAATCTCCCAGAGGTTTTAAAACAGGTAAAACAGGCTGAATACTACCCTCCATATTTATAAAACTACCTTTTTTCTCCAGAGAACTACATGCAGGTAGAACTACATCTGCTAAAAGTGCAGTCTCTGTTAAGAATAAATCCTGAACAACCAGAAACTCCAACTTCTCTAGCGCTTCTCTGGTTCTATTATAATCTCCTGCACTTAAAAGAATATCTTCACCAATGATATACAAGCATTTTATACTTCCTTCCAGGGAAGCATTTAACATCTCAATTATATTTAACCCTTTCTTTTCATTAACATAGGGAGATACTCCAAAGGATATGGCTCCTATTATATTGTTTATAGTAAATAACGGGAACAGTCTATGCTTAAATATCTCAAAAATGGAAGAAAAACTAGCCCCACCTTTTACACCTTTAAATACATCCTCGCCACATATACATACTGGATTTTGGGCTTTAACATATAAAGAAGCTATTTCTTCTAGTTTAAAAATATTGCTGTTACTTTTATCATAAGATTTTTTGTTAATAATCTTACCTAAAGTCTCAATTAAAACAGAAAGTTCCTCTGGAACTGGTTGAATATAAATGCTAGCTATAGAGCTAAATGGAATTTTTAAAGAATTTATAACAACTACCTTTGCTCCTTTATCATAAGCTTTTAAAACTCTTCTTGCAATTTGAGGAGCCTCTACAGTAATATTTGACCCTATTATTATTATTAAGTCGGAGTTTTCAATATCATTTATAGTAACATAGAAGTCAAAATCATTAAGCCTCTCAATTAAAGGAGCATAGTGTAAAGTAAAAGAGGAGTCAATGTTATTGGTTTTTATAATCTGGCGGGCAAATTTATGTAATGTGTAACTATCTTCGTTGCTAAATTTTGAAGAACCAATAATTCCAAAAGAGTTTTCTTTATCTTTAATAGAGTTAAATTTTAAACTAATTAATTCAAAAGCTTCTTCCCAGCTAATTTCTTTAAACGAGCCATTTACTTTTATAAGTGGCTTTTGTATCCTGTTTGGGCTAGTAAAAACTTCGGATATATGCCATCCTTTAATACAAAGGCTTCCTTTGCTAACAGGATTTGATAAACTTGGAGTAACTCTTGCTATTATACCATTTTCCCCTGTTAAATATATTCCACATCCACAACCACAGAAAGGACATACTGTAAGAACTTCTTTCATTTCCTCATCCACTTTTGAAGCTTTTTCTCCTGATGCTTAAACTTGTCATCTCCATAGCTTTTATAAAGTTAACATATATTCTTTCTTTTGTCAAGGGTAAAACTTTAAAAAATAATTTATCCCTCGCTTCTATCTTTCTTGATTAGATTATTAATTAGAGCTACAATCATTGCTACTGCTACTTCGTTATACCCCCCAGGAATTATTATGTCAGCATATTGTTTTGAAGGTTCTACAAATTGTTCATGCATTGGGCGGACAGTCTTGCTCCATTGTTCTAATACCGATGGGTAACTTCGTCCTCTTTCTATTACATCACGCATTGCTCGCCGGGTAAGCCTTTCATCTGGAGGAGTGTCTATGAAAACTTTTATATCAATAAGTCTTCTTATTTCAGGTATTGCAAAAATAAGAATTCCTTCTACAACTATTACTGCTTCAGGTTTAAGAAGGATAGTTTCTTTCTTGCGAGTATGTGTTACATAGTCATATACAGGAACTTCTACTGTTTTTTCTTCACGCAACAGCTTAAGATGTTCTGCCATCAAAGCAAAATCTATAGCATCTGGATGGTCAAAATTTATTTTATGTCTTTCTTCTAAAGGTAGATGCCCCCAGCCTTTATAATAATTATCAGAAGACATAAAGGTAACATTACCTTTAATTTTAAAAATTATTTCTCTAACTGTAGTAGTTTTGCCCGAGCCACTACCTCCACATATACCAAGGACAATACTCATATTACACCTGCAAAATCTACTATCATTATTCCCAATATAAACATTAAAATATTGACAAAATTCATCTCTTTATGAACTTCTGGCAGGAGAGAGGAAGCAGAAATATAGATAAAGCTACCCGCAGATAAACCTAACATTATTTTTAACATAAAAAAGCCCAGGTAAGAAAAGATAAAATATCCAACTAATGCCCCAAGCACAGTTCCAGAAGATACCACTAAACTCCAACGCCAGGCTCTTACATTGCTTAATTTTGCAGCAAGAAAAATACTCATTGATGAAATACCACCAGGAACTTTATGAAGAAGAATAGCTAAAGCAGTTACCATGCCAAGATGTTCACTTATAGCAAAGCCAAGACTCAGAATCAAGCCATCGGTAAAGGTATGAAAATAAAAACCAATTAACCCTGTTATACCCAGCGTATGGTAACTACATTCTTGCTCAACACAGGAATGCATCATAATAAAATGCTCTAATAAATAAAGTAAAGTAAAACCTAATAATGTTGCTTTTAATGGCAATGCGAATTTTACTCCACCCATAGTTACAGCCTGGGGTAATATATCAAAGAAAGCTACTCCTAACAAAACACCTGCAGAAAAGCTTATTAATTTACCAATATGTTTATTAGCAAATTTAGGATTGTAAAAAAGCAAAAGGCTTCCTGATATAAAAAAGATAAAAGATATTATACTAATAATAAACAATTTTATTAACATTTTAGTTTTAATCTATAAGTGCTTTTTAGGAAAAAAATTTCACTGAAATTAACATACAGTAACTCCATAAACTTAAGTTCGTATTTGCGTGTCAATTTATTTAATTTGCGGGGTAAAAAGCTTTTACCCCGCAAATTAATATTTCTTTACTTGTTTAGTTTCAGGACTTCATTATTTATAGTCTTTTCATCTCCTGGTTTATAACCCGAGTGGACATACTTAACTATTCCCTTTTTGTCTATAACCAGAATATAAGGGAGTTCTCCTACATTAAATAGCCCACTGATCTCTACATCCGGGTCAACTACTACTGGAATTTTTAGCTTATTGCTTTCAATAAAAGCTTTTACTTTAAAATCTTCTTCAGCTAGATTTACAGCTATAAATTTCACAGAATCGGGTTTTAGCTCTTTATTGTATTGATGGGTAAAAGCAGGTGTTCCTTCTAAAGATTTAATGGCTTCCTTGCACTTTGGGTCTGTGCTTTCCCAGAAAATTAAAACTACCGGCATTTTTCCACGGAAAAATTGAATGCTTCCCTTTTTGCCTTGAGCATTTTTGAAGACAAAATCAGGCACTTTTTTACCCAAATCCTGTCCTTGCTCCTGTGCAAAGATAGCTTTAACAGGAATTAACAGTAAAGACAACACAAGTATTGTAATTACTACCCTTTTTAACACAAATTTCACCTCCTTTCTTTAAAGCTTTCTACAAAAGCAATAAAAATCCTTTACCCTTCTCTATAAATTTGTGATATAATAAAAACATGAATATTGTAAAAAGGTTAATAAAAGGAAAGACAGAAGAATTTTTAAATCTACTTAAAGATAAAGGCTTCATTTTTAAAACCCTTCCTACTGCTATAGTTAGAGCAGAAGGAGAAGGAATTTATATTAATTTATATAATAGTGGTAAAGTGCTCTTTCAGGGAAAGAATTTAGAAGAAATAGTAAATTCATTTCCACAAAATCTTTTCTATCCCCAAACCATAGCTTTAGAGCCTGAGACTATTTATTTGGGAGGAGATGAAAGTGGAAAAGGAGATTATTTTGGACCTCTTGTGTGCTGTGTATTTTTATTTGACCCCAAATTTAAAGATGAAATTAAGGATATGCCAATAAGAGACTCTAAAAAGCTAACTACTTTACAAGTTTTTTCTGTTGCTAAAAGACTTATAAAATTATTTCCGCATAAATTGCTCATACTTCCTCCTAAAGAATACAATACACTTTATAGTAAAATAAAAAATTTAAATTATATTTTAAGTAAAATGTATATAAGGGGATGTAAAGAGATGATAGAAAAATTTTCTCCTCCCATTGTAATTATTGACCAGTTTTCTAATAAAAAAGAGATAAGTAGAAGTCTAAATAAACTTTATCCTGATTTAAAGATAAAAGAAGTTACAGGTGCAGAAGAATATTTAGGAGTAGCTTGTGCATCTATTGTTGCACGCTTTGGTTTTCTTGCAGAATTAAAAAAGTTATCAAATTTATTTAATTTTCCGTTTCCACTTGGTAGTGGCACTGCAGTAAGGAAAGCAAAGGAAGATTTCTGTAAACTTTATTCTAGGGAAAAATTATTCGAAGTAGGTAAACTAAACTTTTGCCTTACTCCAACAGATGAAGCAGGATAAGGAGGTTGTGAAGAAAAAATGGATGACAAGTTATATGAACTTATAAAAGAACTCAGGAGTGATGATTTGGAAACGCAACTGAAAGCTTGCTGGCTTTTGGGAAAAAGAAAAGCAAAAGAAGCCGTTCCACAACTGATACAAATCCTTGAAATGACTTCTAATCCTGAGCTTAAAGAGCGTGTAATTAAAGCACTTGGGGAGATCGGAGATATAAGTGCTCTCTCTCCTCTTATAGAAGCACTAAAAGATAAAAGATGGGAAATAAAGAATGCTGTTATAGAGGCGCTTGGGCGAATTAGAGATAAAAGAGCCATACCAATACTTGAAAAGCTTCTCTTAGATAATGAAGTTAGAGTTTATGCAGCACAAGCTCTGGCTCAGTTAGGAGTTTCTCAACCACTGGAGGGTTTGCTTAAAGAAAAAGAACCCTGGATAGTAGCTAAAGCAGCAGAGGCTATAGGCAAATTGGGAATTAAGGATGCTATTAATTCTTTAATCGATGTACTAAATCATCCTTCCTGGGAAGTTCAGATAGAAGTAATCGAAGCTCTTGGGAAATTAAGAGCTTCGCAAGCTGTTAAAGAAATCATTTATTTGCTTAATAAGTCTTCAAAGCCAGAGGTGCAGGCTGCAGGAGTGCTGTGTCTTGGTAAAATAGCAAAAGAGGAAGCAATTCCATCTCTAATTAAGGCATTAAAAAGCCATCATCAAGAAGTTAGAAGTGCATCTGCAGAAGCTTTAGGTAATTTAGGATTGGGGGGGGAAAAGGTGGTGGATGCTTTAGTTGAGGTGCTACTAGACCCTTATTGGGTAACAAGGGCTAACGCTGCAAGAGCTTTGGGAGTACTTAAAAATAAAAAAGCTATTAAAAAACTATTAAATTTAATTAAAGATCATAATCCAAATGTTAGAGTAAATGTAATAACTGCACTTGCAGAAATTGGAGGAACAAAAGTAATAAAAGATTTACAGGAAGCTCTTGAAAGAGAAGAGAGTAGCTGGGTTAAAACTTATCTAGAAGAAATTATTGCAAACCTTAAAAGAGAAGAAGCCAGTGTAAGGAGAAAAATTCTTGTAATAGAAGATGATAAGTTCCTGCTTAAATTTATTTGTACTTTGCTTGAAAGTTATGGCTTTGAAGTTGCTACAGCATCTAATGGGGAAGAGGCATTAGGAATTTTAGAACAGTTAAAACCAGAGCTTATAATACTTGATATAATGATGCCAGTAATGGATGGATGGGAACTTGTGGAGAAGATTAAACTTAATCAGAGTATTACAACTATTCCTATAATAGTAGTCTCTGCTAAAAGTGAAGAAAAAAATATACAAAGAGCACAGAAATTAGGAGTAGCAGGATATTTTCCTAAACCTTTTGATCCTAAAGAGCTCATTAAAACCATAGAAGATATTTTTGCAATGCTTTAGGAGGCAGTAAAAGGTGAAAATAAAAAAAGTTTTAATAGTGTGGATAATTCTAATGATGGCAATTGGATACAGCCAAAAAATGGAGAATTTGCCTACTGCTGAGGAAGTTTGGGCAGGTGTAGATGCAAAGTTATCGGGGTTACAGGATTATACCTCTAGTTTTAAGGCAGAAGCAGGAAGTAGAGACCTTTTTATAAAGTTTCACGGTAAAATATTTTGTCGCCTTCCAGATAAAGTAAAGTTTGTACTGGAAGGTTTACCAGATTTCCTTAGCAAACATAGTGAGATTATTAACGAAAATTCTGTTTCACAAATAATACAAAGAGACAAATTTAATCACAGGTTAATTGGGCAAGAAAAAATAGAAGATAAAACTTATTATATTTTACAAAGCACAGCAAAAGATACTGGAAATAATCTTGTGGAAGCACTTTTCTGGATAAATCCACAAAATTATACAAGTGATAAGATAATCTTAAAATACAAAGATGGTGGTTATATAAAGGTGTTGCAAGAATATCAATTAATAGAGGGTTTCCCTTTGCCTGTAAGTCAAAAGATAAAGTTAATGTTTCCTCTCTGGAGAGCAGAAATTAGAGTTTATTTTTCTGATTTCAAAATTAACCCGGGATTAGGGAAAGACTTTTTTGTAAAGCAAAAATGAGTTATAGAATAATATTTACAGGTGGAGGTAGTGGCGGTCACATTTTGCCTCTAGTTGGAATAATTAAAGAAGTCCAGAAGTTATCGCCATCATCACAACTGCTTTATGTAGGGACAAAAGGAGACATAGCAGGCAGTCTCTTACCAACTGATATAAATTACAAGGCAATTTATAGTGGGAAGTTAAGAAGATATTTCTCCTTACAAAATTTTACTGATATATTAAAACTGCTTTATGGTGTAGTTGAAGCAATTAAAATAATTCGAGATTTTAAACCACATATTATATTTTCAAAAGGTGGCTACGGAAGTATTCCTGTAGGAATATCTGCTTATCTTTTTAAAATACCTTTAATTACTCACGAGTCTGATGCTACCCTTGGATTAGCCAATAAAATACTTGTTCGGCTAAAAGCTAAACTATTATTGGGATTTCCTCTGCAAGCATATACTACACTACCTGCTTTGCAAGGAGACTACGCAGGCATACCCCTAAACCCTTATGCTATAGAAGGAGGAGATACAGATGGTTTCTCTTTAAAAGAAAAGTGGGGAATCTCTCTGCAATTACCTGTGGTATTAATTGTAGGTGGGAGTCAGGGGGCAAGTGCTATTAATAATATTGTAAAAGAGAGTTTGCCTGTTTTAACCAAAGATTATTTTGTGATTCATATTACAGGCAGAAGAGATTTCTCTGTTTTTAAAGACCTCTCTTTAACTAATTACCGCTCTTTCCCATATATTAAAGAAAATTTTTCACAACTTTTATCTTTGTCTGATGTAGTGGTATCCAGGGCTGGTGCTACCGCACTAGCAGAAATAGGCTACTGGAAAAAACCTGCTGTTATCATCCCTCTTCCTAATTCTGCTAATAATCATCAGTGGCTAAATGCTCTTTTTCTTTCAAAGAAATCTGCCTGTATATTAAAAAAACAAAGCGAGTTAACTCAAGAACAGCTTCTTTCTGCAATTAAAGAAGCTTTAAAGAGAAAAGAAGAATTAAGCAAAAATATTGCCTCTTTATTTCTACCTGATGCAGCTTTGCGTATAGCTAATTTTCTATTGGATTATCTAAAGAGGAGGTAAAGATAATATGAGTGAATTTATAGTAGTTTTCATCACAACTCCTACACCCATTGAAGGTGAAAAGATTGCTTCAATTCTTGTGGAGGAGAGACTTGCCTCCTGTGTAAACATTGTAAATACAATATCTTCAGTTTACAGATGGGAAGGTAAAATAGAAAAAACTAACGAAGCTTTATTAATTATAAAAACAAAAGCAGAAAATTTCACCCAATTGATGACAAAAGTCAAAGAGGTGCATTCCTATAAAGTCCCGGAAATAATTGCTTTACCTATAATTTCGGGGAATGAAGATTATTTAAAATGGGTTAGAGAGGAAACTTGCTCATTTTGAAAGGAAAGTAAGCACTTACTTTCTTTTTAAAAGCAAGGAAGTGCCAGTAGCGAAGCCTCCAAAGTAAGCAAAGAAACTTCAATTGCTACCGAAACACTTGCCGTTGTAAAAGAATGAATTGTTTTGCATACCCAAAAAACTCTACAAGGTTTATGCAAAACTCTATCCTCCATCCTAGAAGTATAGTGGATACCATCAGCCATTTACATTTTACAATAAATAAGCGGAGCGATTAAAAGTTTCTTTGCCTACTTTCTCTACAAAGAAAGCAAGTTGCCTCTCTAAACCCCTGTAAATAATAGTAGTTAAGTAAAATCTCTTTAATAATGGAATTATATATTCCATCCCCTGAAGCAACTTTATGGAAATAATTTTTTAATGATGGTAAGTTTGTTAGCAATTTCTCTCCTAAGAGAGTAACAGGATTTATTCCAAGTAGATATAAAATTTTTTTGTCTTTATGCTTTTTGTAAAAATAATAAAGAGAATTACCTGCCATTTTGCGAATCATAAGTTTCTCTTGCCAGCTAACAGGGTGAAGATGAAAATTAATTGCCCTCCTCCAGTAATAAATAGGAATGCCTGCTCGACTTAGGCGATAACCAAGTTCCACATCCTCCCAGCCATACCCCTTAAACTCCTCATCAAATCCTCCTGCCTTCATTATAAACTCCTTTTTAACCGATGCATTACCTGTTAGGAAAAAAAGCCAAGAAAGCCTTTTTCTAAAAGGTGAATGAAACTCCCTTCTAAGAGGGGGCCTGGAAAGAACCTTTTTATATTCTTCAAAGCTATCTACTCTAACTTCCCAGCCCACAATAGCAGAGGCAGGGTAAATATTATGAGCAACAGAGTGTTCTTTTATAAGAGTAGTAGATGGTAAGATGTCTGCATCTGTAAATAGTATATACTCCCCCTGTGCTACTTTTACCCCTGTATTTCTAGCTCCCCCTCGCCCTTTATCTGGCTGAATTATATATTTAAAATTAAAATTTGCATTGAAATTAGAAAGTAAATCTTCTGTCCCATCAGTGGAACTACTATCTACTACCACAACTTCAAAGGAATCCTTTGGGTAATCCTGTAGATTAAATTCCAGGAGAACTTTTTCTAAAATTTCTTTACGATTGAAAGTAGGAATTACTACAGAAAAAGTTTTCATCTAAAATAAAGGGAAACTCTTTCACAAAAGGGCTATTCCCCAAGCCCCCCTTTCCTAAACTTTTCAGTATCCCCCTTACCACCCAAGTCTATTTTTAAATCCCCTCCTTTAAGGAAGGGGTATTAGCTTTGCTTGTGCTAACTTTTTATTATGCACACTCCATTTTTTGTAATTCTTTCACATAATAATAAGAAAAAATAAATTGGTAACACAATTTTCTAAGCCAATAAGGATAGGAAGAATTAAAAAGGATTTTCTTATAAATTTTAAGTAATAAAGGATTTACAAATATTTTAACCTGTAGGAAATTTAATTTATAAATACCAGTTTTAAGGCGAACGCTAAGCATCGGGTGCTTTGAAAGATAAATATTTGCAGACTTAGCTTTCTCTGATGCATCTTCTATAAGCTTCTTCCATATAAAATTTGCTGTTTTCGGGAAAGGCTTGTAATGATAAACAAAAGCTTTAAAAGAAAACACTTTCGTAAGACCTGCCTTTTTAAGTCTTAAGCCTAGTTCACTATCTTCCCACCATCTAAAGAGTGTGTCAAAGCCTCCCGCTTCTAAGAGATATTTCTTTTTTACAGAAACATTACTTGTGCAAAAGCTATTCATAGAAAAATTCCAAAGCCTTGGAGGTGGTGCACTGGTGATATCCCCATAAGGTATATCAATGATTGGTCCTCTTACTATCACCTTTTCTTTTTTTTGTTGAAGCAGGAAATGATTTTCTAAAAACTCCGAGGGTGCCAAAATATCATCATCTATAAAAAGTATTACTTCGCCTGAAGCTATCTCAAGTCCACGATTTCTTGCATAAGCAGGTCCAAAAGGAGTATTGTTTCTAATTATTTTAAGCGCATAATTTAGTGGCAGTTCTTTACATCTTGCTTCTACTGGCACCTGCGAACCATCATCAACTAAAACCACTTCTATATCACTGAGTGGAAAACTTTGTTTATTTAAAAGCATAAGACAGCTAGACAAAACTTCTATTCTATTTCTTGTAGGTATTATTATACTAATTAAACAGCTCATTTAACTATGGAATTTGACTTTCAAATGAAGCAGGTGTATTCTTAACTTCCTTCAACTCATCCTTTATACCATTATGATAATAAATTTCTTGTAAAATTTTTCTTGCAAGTTTAATTAAAAGGCTCCTCTTTTCTAAAAAAGCCTTTTGCTTTAAACATTCAACTAAATAAGAATTGTTTCCAAGTTTAGAATAAAACCAGGTAGCTATTGGATTAATACCCAGATGATATTTTAAATATAAAGAAGGATGCTTGCGCCAAAAAATCACAGCTCCTCTACCTGCCTGGTAACAGCGAGGCAATTGCTTAGCAAATGTTATCGGATGATAATGAAAGTTTATAGCTTGTGGACAATAAATAATTGGAATTTTTTTCTTAGCAATTCGCCATCCAAGTTCATAATCCTCATATCCATAATAAAGAAACTCTTTAGCAAAACCACCAAGAGAAACTAATAAAGACTTTGTTATAGATAAATTCCCTGTAACTAGATGCCTCCACGACAATCTCTGCCAGGGGCGTTTGCAGTGTTTAAAACAAAGTTTACCTCTTTCTATCTGGTCCAAACTATTAATTACAATTTGTTGCCCTACAATGACTACATCTCTGGAAAATTTCTGTTGTGCCTGTAAATGTTTTTCTAGTAAAAATGGATGTGGTATGACATCTGCATCTGTGAGGAAAATCCAATTTCCGGATGCTTCATTAATCCCTATATTTCGTGCCTTTACTTTACCTTCATTTGGTATGCGTATATAACGAAATGTAAATGGGAATTCTGTTTCATTACAGTATAAAGATGTATTATCAGTAGAACTGCTATCTACAACTATTACTTCAAATTTATTTGCAGGAAGTGTTTGATGTGCAAAACCTTCTAATACCTTTATTAATGTATGTAGTTGATTAAAACTTCCTATTACTACAGAAAACAAAAATTTCTTCATTACTTATACGAAAAGCCCCCAAACACCTATTTTCTTTAACTTTAAAAATGTGCCTAAAACCACAGAAAACTTATAAAATAAAATAGTGCCAGATACTATTTCTCCTTATTATTATCAGTTAATATTTCCTGCACAGTTAACCCCATTATTCGGCTTCAAGGAAAGTAAGGAACAATTTTTCCCTTCAAGACATACTCCAAGCTTACACATTGGTCCTGCCTTTAGAGTTAATAATGGAAATTTTTCCTTTATACTTTCAAGTATCTGATTGGCTACTTCCCGAATTTCCCATTGTGCCTCCATACAACAACGTAATCTCCAGAAGTGATATAATTCTCTTAAATTCATAGTTACTATAACCTCTCTCTGCACAGCATTGAGCAAAAGATACTCTGCTACAAGTGGTTCTTTATTATAAATTTTAAGATAAACCTGCCACCAGTCTTCTATAATTTTTCTAAACCATTTTTCATTGTTTGTTTCCTTTACTGTAACTGGAAGAGTATAAGAATCTGGAAGTTGTAAAGGTAAAGAGGTAATTGTACACATCCGATGCCTTATTAACTGGTGATAACAGGCTAAAGAACACCTTATAGAGAAAGTAAATTGAATATGCTCTAAATCTCTAATTGGTGTATCAAGATAAGAAAAGCCATTCCATAGCTTATTTAAAAACTCCTCCTGATAACTTTCTAAGAAACTCTGTATAATTTCTAAACTTTTATGTATACTCTCTCCACTAAAATGGGATAAAATAGTAGCAATTAACTGAATTTGAGGTTTTGGGGTATGTGTAAGGAGAGTGACTTTTACTTCCTCTGGGCGTATGGTCTTATTATTAGTAGGAGGGGGGAAAAATTTTTTAAGGCTACTCTTGATATTCCACTCATAGTTTAAAGGTTTTATATCTTTAAATAGAGATGGAGCAATCCCTGTAGCTAACTTTTCTAATTCTTTAGCAGCTTCTACAACTTCTGGCTGAGGGTGAGCGAGAGATTTTTCTATAAAGTAACGAAGTTCCCTTGCATTAAATGTAGCTCCAACTCTTGTAAAACATGCTAATGGCAGGAGATACCTTGCATCTTCTGTCTTAAGGCTAGTAGAAAGTAAATTATAGGAGTGAAAAAGTTTTTGGATTACTTTATGATAAGAACTTTTTATCTCCTCATTTAAAATACAGGGTGAGTAATATTTAGTAAATAATTTTACATATCTTTGACTTTGTTGAGTAAAACTGGCTAATCTAAAAGTTACTAGATAACTTGAAAAAAGCCTAGAAAAATCTTCAAAAGCAATATTAAATACAGCATGCTCGGCTACACTCTTATGCCCTCTACGTAAGATGTTTAAATTAGTCTTATAAGGTGAACTTCCTTTATAATCAGGCTGTTCTTTAGAAGTTATTTCTTCATTAATTGCACTTAAATAAATTTCATCTAAAGGCTTGTCTTTTCTGCTTATCCTTGCAAAAGCCGATACTATTGCCTGCGGATTATTGTTGTAATTTAAAAATGTAATCTTACCCATATATTTTTAGTACACAAAGGCACAGAGGCACACCTTAAGGCATAAAAGCTTTAATACTAATCTTTTTATTGTTTTTTACTTTAGGTGCTTTGCACCCACTTCGTGCGGGTACTTTGCACCCACTTCGTGCAGGTGCTCTGCAGCCTCCACAAGGCGTGCACCTACTATGTGTGCCACTTTAGGTGCTCACACACTCACGCTTTGCGTGTGCCTTTTTATTATATGTGCCTTATAGATAGGTACAAAGGCACAGAGTTTATCAATCTTTAAGTATTTATAAGTTTTCATTCTTTGTGCCTTTATTTATGCCTTTAATTAAATTTATCCATTAGCTTTAGATAATCCAGTAGTTGTCTTGTAATTAGAAAATTTTCCCTTACATACTCTTTTCCTAACTCTCCCATTTTTTGTGCAATTTTTGGATTTTTAAGTAAATAAATTATCTTTTCAGCGCACCCGGGAATATCTTCTACAAGATACCCATTAACCCCATCTATTACCTGCAAACTCAATCCACCTACATTAGTGGCTACTACAGGTTTAGCTTTCCACAAAGCTTCGGTTACAACAATTCCAAAGTCTTCCTGAAGTGATTTTTTAACTACCACATTACAGCCTCTCTGAAATGCATTACTCTCCAGGCTCTCAATACCGTTTATATTAGAAAGAAAAAAAACATCATAATCTTCACCAGCTCTCCTTAAAGCACGTTCATAATAAAACCACATCTTAGGATTATCTTGTTGTATAAAAGTAATAAATACTAGCTGAGCAGAAGGCACTTCTTCTTTTACAAGCTTATAAGCATCTATAACTCCCAGTGGGTCCCTGGAAGGATGAAAACTTGAAATCTGAAGAATAATTGGTTTTTTAATGTCAACTCCATACTTTGAGATAATATTTGTATAAATTTCCAAAGAAAGTTCACTGTTTTTAAGACTGAGCGGATCTATTGATGGAGGACTAATAGAAATATGTCTTAAATTAACCCCTTTAGGTATATAATATAACATTGTAAATATTCCTGCATCATAAGCATTAAGTAAGTCTAAAAGAATTTTCTGCTCTCCATCTGAGGGCTGATGAATATCTAAATCACATTTCCATATCCATACGCTTTCTGGATAGAGATTGCGGAATTGTATTAAACCAAGCAAAATTGGAGAGTGAACAATAATATAATCATAACTCCCTCTAAAACTACTTACACATTTTTGACAAAATTTAAAATATTCTTCCTTTTCCTCAGATGTAAATACTACTTCTTCTCCTCTAAAAGCTTTTAAAACTTTCCTTCCAAGTTCTAAAAATCTTGTCTGAGTTTCCTCTATATAACACCAATCTACATTTAGCTTAAGCTCTCTTTTCAGAGGAACTACTGAATAAAATATTTCTTCAACCCCTCCTCCAAAAGCATAAGGGGTAATATGTAAAACAGATTTTCCTGCTAGTTTCTTTCCCAGAGAATTTATTTCATCAAAAGTTGTTTTATTTACTAAATCTTCATAGCTACTTAAAGTCCTTTTCCCTACATCTATAGCTAACAGCATAAACAGTAACCTCCCCTTTTATTTTTTTAATAGGCACAAAGGCACAAAACTTTAATACTAATCTTTTTATTGTTTTTTACTTTAGGTGCTTTGCACCCACTTCGTGCAGGTGCTTTGCACCCACTTCGTGCAGGTGCTTTGCACCCACTTCGTGCAGGTGCTTTGCAGCCTCCACAAGGCGTGCACCTACTATGTGTGCCACTTTAGGTGCTCACACACCCATGCTTTGTGCTTATGCCTTCGATTAGATATTTATTTCTTTTCTTTATAGTTAAATCCTTCTAAAAGGAGTTTTTATTTTAATGTAGAAATCAGCAAAGAAATCACTTATAAAGGAGGAGTAAATAATAAGATGCATAGAAGGTTTTGTTGCTATTTTATTTTATTTTTTATAGCTATACAAGGAGTTATTCAATCGGCAGAGGAATCTCCTTTTGAGCAAGGCATAAAGAGCTTTTACAATAAAGATTGGAATAAAGCAGAGGAGTATTTCCAGTTAAATTTACTAGAGAATCCAGCTGATTCTCTTACTATTTCTTTCTTATTGGTAAGTTTTCTATGGGATGGTAAACTGGATGAAGCACTTAAGAATTTTGAACAACAATATGTGGATAAGCCTAACGACACATTTGCCCATCTTTATACTGCTTATGCTTATTTTGCTAGAAGCAAATTAGATAATAGTTTTATTGATGAAGCTCAAAAGGAGTTTGAAGATTTAATATCAAAATCGCCAGACCTTTCATCTGCTTATACTGGATTGGGTTTAATTTACGAAGAAAAAAGAATGCCAGCTAAGGCAAAACAGGCTTTTTTAAAAGCTCTGGAGTTAAATCCCAAAGATATGCTTGCTTTAGAAAAGATAGGGGTAGTTTTAATGTTAGATTTTAATTCTCCAAAAGAAGCTCTAAATTATTTTTCTAAACTGTTAGAACTAGCTCCTTTTTATCCAGATGCCCAATTTTATGTTGCTTCAGCTAATTATCAATTAGGGAATTATGATGCGGCTATCCCATTTTTATTAAAGGCAATGAGTTTAGATCAGCAAGGTATAGGTAAGGGTTATTATGCACCTTTAATTCTGGGAGATATTTATGCAAAAAAAGAAAATTATGAGGAAGCAATTAAATATTACCAGAAAGCACTTCAAATTAACCCCCAAAATGTTGCTGCCAAGACTAAGTTAAATGATATAGAGGAATTACTTAAAGAACAAAAGAAAGAGAAGGGAAATATTGTTAAGTAACATAAAGATAGATAAAATAGAGGCAATTAAGAGATTAAAAGAAGCAGGTGTGGTTGGTGCTGGTGGGGCAGGCTTTCCCACTTACAAAAAATATGAAGGAGAAGCTAAATTACTAATTATAAATGGTGCAGAATGTGAGCCACTGTTAGGAATAGATAAAGTATGGCTAAAATATAAGGCAAATCAGATACTTGAAGGTTTAGTAATAGCAAAAGAGCTTCTGGGGGCAGAAGAAGTTGTAGTCGCATTCAAAAGAAAATACAGGGAAATTACTTCTATATGGGAAAATATTATAGTAGGTTTTCCTTATATCAGACTTTACTTAATGGACAATTTTTATCCTGCAGGCTACGAACATATACTGGTAAAAGAAATTACAGGCAAAGTTGTTCCTCCCCATGGGATACCTCTACTTCTAGGTGTAGTTGTAAACAATGTAGTTACTATAGCTAATTTAGGCAAAGCTATAAAAGAAGGAAAGAGTGTTTTTACCCGCCCTTTAACTATTACAGGAGCAGTGAGAGAGCCTAAAAATTTAGAGGTCCCTGTAGGCACTTCTATAAAAGACTTAATCCAGTGGGCAGGAGGAGTAACAGTAGAAAATTTTAAATTTCTTATTGGTGGTCCTGTTATGGGAAGAGTTTCTGATAATTTAAAAGAAGTTATAACAAAAACTACAAGTGGTGTTGTAGTATTACCACTAGAACATCCTTTAATAAAATTTTACGAACGCTCTCCTTTACACAATAAAATATTCGCACTTAATTGTGAGCAGTGTTTTTATTGTACCGAAATGTGTCCTCTATGGCAGATGGGTTATCCGCTTTATCCACATAGAATTATCCGTGCTTATGCTTATGAAAAAGCAGATGAAGCTATAGCAGGAGCAAATCTCTGTTGCGAATGTGGTGTATGTAGTTTGTTTGCCTGTCCAATAGCACTGGACCCAAGAAGAGTAATTAAAGAGTTTAAGAAAAAAATAAATAACATTAAATCATCTATGCCAACGCTTCCACCTTCTTATTTTATACCATTTTCTAGAATTCAAGCTGATTTATTGCTTCAAAAGCTAGATTTAAAAAATTATGCAAAGCCATTAGAGTGGGATCCCAAAGAGTATATCCCCCAAAGAGTTAGCATTCCCCTTTCTCAACATATCGGTACACCTGCGACCCCTTTAGTAAAAGTAGGAGAAAAAGTAAAAGCAGGGCAAGTTATTGGCAAAGTTGCACCTGATACTTTGGGCGCATATATTCATTCCAGTATCCCGGGGGAAGTTAAATCAATTTCTTCCTCTTTTATAGAAATAGAAAGGAGGTAGATTAAACTGAACAATTTAAGCCTAAAAATTAAAGAAGCAGTAAATTATATTAAGAATTTATATCCTTATACACCTGACATAGCTTTGATACTTGGCTCAGGGTTAGGTGTATTAGCAGATGAAGTGGAGGATAAAAAAATTATTCCTTATTCAGATATACCGCATTTTCATACCTCTACTGTAGCAGGACATAAAGGGCAGCTTGTGCTTGGAATGCTAGAAGGATTGCGAGTAGTAGTTCAACAGGGTAGGATACATTTTTACGAAGGATATACAATGGAAGAGATTACCTTTCCACTTAGAGTAATGATTCGGCTCGGGGTGAGGAAACTCATTGTTACAAATGCAGCTGGAGGAATTAATTCTTCTTATTCTGCAGGGGACTTAATGCTAATCAGAGACCACATTAATTTTATGGGGACAAATCCATTAATAGGTCCTAATGATGAAGAGCTTGGACCTCGTTTTCCTGATATGAGTGAAGCTTATTCCCCCAGGTTAAGAGAAATTACAAAAAGAGTAGCTTTAAATTTGGGAATAAATCTTCACGAAGGAGTTTATATTGCTTTAACTGGACCAAGTTATGAGACACCAGCTGAAATTAAGTTTTTCAGTATCATTGGTGCTGATGCAGTTGGTATGTCTACAGTGCCAGAAACAATAGTTGCAAGGCATATGGGTATAGAGGTATTGGGAATATCCTGCATAACAAATAGCATAAGCTGGGATAAGCCTAAAAAACTCTCTCATACAGAAGTAATAGAAGTGGGGAATAAGATTATACCAGTTTTTACTAAACTTATTAAAGGAGTTCTTAAAGAAATCAATAGATTAAGAGGTGAAGTGCTGTGAGAATGGTGGAACTAATTCAAAAAAAGCAAGCAGGTATTGCTCATACTACTGAAGAGCTCAATTATATAGTAGAAGGGGCTAAAAGTGGCAGTATACCAGATTATCAGTTATCTGCATGGCTTATGGCTGTATATTTTAAAGGAATGACGGAAGAAGAGATAAAAGAACTTACCATTGCTATGGTAAAATCTGGAGAAGAAATAGACTTAAGTTCTATTCCCGGGATAAAAGTAGATAAGCACAGCACAGGTGGGGTAGGGGATACAACTACCCTTATACTAGCTCCACTGGTTGCTTCGGCAGGGGTGCCAGTGGCTAAAATTACGGGGAGGGGCTTGGGACATACAGGTGGGACACTGGACAAACTGGCTTCTATTCCCGGGATGAATGTGATGTTAGAGTTAAAAGACTTTATAAAACAAATAAAAGATATTGGATTAGCTATAACAGGACAGACCAAGGATATGGTTCCAGCAGACAAAAAATTTTATGCTTTAAGAGATGTTACCAGTACAATACGAAGTGTTCCGCTTATTGTAAGTAGTATTATGAGCAAAAAAATTGCAGCTGGCACAAACTGTCTGGTACTGGATGTAAAAGTAGGTAAGGGAGCATTTATGGAGAAGCTAGAGGAAGCCAGAGCACTTGCAGCAACAATGGTAAAGCTTGGGAGTATGGTTAAGAGGAAAACTACTGCTATCATTACTGATATGAATCAACCATTAGGAATGGCTATAGGAAATGCGTTAGAAGTTAGAGAAGCTATAGAAATATTGCAAGGAGAAGGGGGAGGAGACCTTTTAGAAGTAACACTCCTGTTAGGAGCACATATGTTGTTAGCTGCTGGGAAGTTCCAAACTGTAGAAGAAGCTAGAGAAGAACTTTTAAGATTAATTCAAGAAGGTAAAGGTATAGAGAAGCTAAGAGAATTAATTAAAGCTCAGGGTGGAGATGAACGCGTTGTAGACAATCCATATTTATTACCTCAAGCTAAGATTATTACTTCTATCTCTACGGATAAGGAAGGTTATATTGCAGAGATAAATGCTAAAAAGGTAGGAGAGGCTGCAATGATTTTAGGAGCTGGTAGAGAGAAAAAAGAAGACAGAATAGACCCAGCAGTAGGCATCTGGTTAAAAAGAAGGGTAGGAGATAAGATAAAACCAGGTGACCCCCTGGCAGTATTCTATGCCAATGATAGAGAAAGGCTGGAAAAGGCTCGTGAGAGGTTTATGGAAGCTTATTCTTATTCTTCCTCGCCACCTAGACCTATGCCTTTAGTGTATGATATTATTAGTGGAGAGTGGGAATAATGATAATAGATAAAAGCATAGAATTACTTCTCCGTGGCACGGAGGAAGTAATAAAAGTAGAAGAATTAGAAGAGAAGTTACGGTATTCCCAAAAAGTTGGTGAGCCTTTGCGGGTTAAGCTTGGGATAGACCCAACTGCCCCAGATGTGCACCTTGGTTTTGCAGTGGTATTAAGGAAATTAAGACAATTTCAGAACTTAGGACACAGAGCAATATTAATTGTAGGAGACTTTACTGCCTGTATCGGTGACCCTTCCGGACGTTCCAAGACACGAAAGATGCTTAACTTTGAAGAAGTAGAAGCAAACGCTCGTAGTTATCTAGAGCAATTCAGTAAGATTTTATTACCTGAAAAAACAGAAATAGTATTTAATAGCCAGTGGCTTGGCAAAATGAATTTATTCGGATTTATTGAACTTTCCTCGAAATATACAATTGCAAGGATGCTTGAGAGAGATGATTTCTCCCAGAGATTTAATCAAAATAAACCTATCGGGATTCACGAATTTATTTATCCCTTACTTCAAGGTTACGACTCAATATATATTCAAGCAGATGTAGAGCTGGGTGGGAGAGACCAGAAATTTAATATGTTAGTAGGTAGAGAACTACAAAAAGAATATGGCCAGTCTCCACAGGTAGTTATGATGATGCCAATACTTGAAGGACTGGATGGCGTAGAAAAGATGAGCAAAAGTCTTGGAAACTATATAGGTATCTCTGAACCGCCACAGCAGATGTTTGGCAAGATAATGTCTATCCCGGATACATTAATTATTCGTTATCTAACACTTGCAACAGAATTATCTCTGACAGAAATAAAGGAAATAGAAAATAGTATTAAAGAAGGCACACTCTCTCCGCGAGATGCTAAGCTAAGGTTAGCAAAAGAAGTAGTTTCTTTATACTATACAAAAGAACAAGCAGAAGCAGCAGAAAGAGAGTTTAAACGAGTATTTTCTAAAAAGGAGCTTCCTCAAGAAATACCTTTATTGGAGCTTCATACTTCTGATTTGCAAAATGGCAAAATATGGATTGTAGAGCTTGTTTATTTAACAGGTGTTGTGGAAAGTAAAAGAGAAGCCCGCCGAATTATTTCACAAGGTGGGGTAAGCCTGGATGGAAAGAAAATAAATGATATAAAAATTGATTTAGAAGTAAAAGAAGGTCAAGTTTTAAGAGTTGGTAAATTTCATTTCTTTAAGCTAAAGTTAGTAGAATGAACCGCTACCAAATATTTAATTGGATAATAGAAAGTATATCTAATAACTTTAGCAGGCAGTCAGAAATTACAAAGGATTTACGCAATTCTATTTATAATAAGTATAACTTGAGAAATGCTAAAAAAGTTTTAGACTTGGGTTGTGGAGATGGTAAAATCACAAAAGAGCTAAGCACATTTTGCTGTATGGGAGAAGTAATAGGGCTAGATTTAAATATAAATCTTTTAAAACGAAAAGACCCATCATTAAAAGTAATTTGTGGTGACGCAGAAAAACTACCATTTCAAGATAATACATTTGATGTTGTATTTACCCATCTTTTTTTCTTATGGGTATCGCGACCTTTAACTGTAATTAAAGAAATTGTAAGAGTAACCAGAGATGGTGGTCTTATAATAGCTTCAGCAGAGCCAGATTATGAAGGTAGAATTGATTATCCTGCAGAATTTTCATATCATAAAAGTATTTTTCTTAACATTGCTCCTATTTGGGGACTAGATACTACAATAGGCAGAAAACTGGGCAGTTTTTTTATTAAAGCAGGAGTTAATCCACAAATTGGTATATATCCACTTTTCTTTTCTTCCTCTACTCTAGCAGAAACTTTTCAAAAGGATTGGGAAAGGAATCTGCCAATACTAAAGCAAATTTTCTTACCTGATGAGCTGGAAAATTTAAAAATGAAAGAAAAGGAGGCAATTCAAAAAGGAGAACGGTGGGTATATTATCCTCTGTTTTATGTAATAGCCCAAAAATAAAGGGGGAGGGAAAATGGATCTAGAAGATTTCCAGCAACCTTGGTTCCCTATAAGTATAGTATCACATCTTCTGGATATGCATCCTCAAACTATAAGACATTATGAAAAACTAGGTTTAATAGAACCCCATAGAAGCGAAGGAGGAGTAAGGCTTTTTTCTCAAATGGATGTAGAACGACTTAAAAAAATTAAGATGTTTACACAGGAGATGGGAATTAATCTCGCGGGTGTAGAAGTAATTTTTAGCTTGTTAGACAAGTTAAGTATGCTAGAAATGGAAATGGAAAGAAAAATAAGAGAGATGGAGAAGCAGTTTGAGGAGGAGATAAAGTTATTAAAAAAAGAATTACAAGAATTTGATAAGTAGTATGGATAAAGAACTTTCTTTAAGCTTCTTTGACTGAAGGTTCAAAGTGGTAAAGACAGGGAGTAAAAAATAAACTTTTTTGCGCCTCTGGCATAAAATGGAGTTAAGTTAATATCTATAAAATTAGAATGAACAGTTTCTTGGGATTGGAAGTTTATTATAATATACCTTTAAGTCTGTTTACAACTTTTCGTATTGGTGGTAAAGCTAAAATATTAGCCATTGCTCACAATAAAAATGAACTTATAAAAATTATATCTATTGCAAGGGAAAAAAAATTGCCTTTTTTAATCATCGGGCAAGGAAGTAATTTGCTTTTCTCAGATGAAGGTTTTGACGGATTAGTAATTATAAATAAAAGTAAAGAATTTAAATGGAAATCTAAGGATTTAATAGAAATAGAAAGTGGCATAACATTGGAAGAGCTTTTTTATTACACCTGGCGCCGAGGGCTTAGTGGAATAGAGTATCTGGCAGGTATTCCAGGCACAGTAGGTGGAGCAGTGAGAGGAAATGCAGGAGCTTATGGACACTCTATAGGAGAACTTGTAAGGGAAGTAAAATTGCTGGGACAAAAAGGTAATATTAATGCAATTCCTGCCAGTGAAGTAAAATTTTCTTATCGCAATTCTACTTTTAAGCAGGGTAACTTTATAGGAGAAGTAATTGTATCGGTTACTTTACAGTTAAAACCTGCCCTGGATAAGATAAAGTTATTGAAAGTGAGAGAAATGGATTTACAAAGAAGAGCTACCAGTTTACCATCACTCCCTTCTGCTGGATGTATATTTAAGAACCCAATAATTTGTGATACTTGTAAAAGGCAAGAAATTGCCATTTTTTTAAATGTAAAAGAAGAGGAGCTGTTTAAAGACAATAAAATGTCTGTAGGAAAGGTTATAGAGTTATTAGAACTTAAAGGAAAGCAGATAGGAGATGCAATGGTATCTAATTTACATGGTAATTTTATTGTAAACTGTGGAAAAGCTTCTGCTAGTGAAATTAAAGAATTAATTTTTTTTATAAGAGAAGAAGTTAAAAAACAACTTGATATTTTGTTAGAGTTAGAGATAGAAATTTTCCCTCCCCCTAAGTTTAACAGTTTATAGCTCCAAATAGGATTCAGTGTTCAAATAGGTTTTGTTTAACCCTAGAAATGCAATTGAAAAGCTACAGAGTTTTTGTGGTTAACTGTATTATTCGGGTTTAAATACCAGTTCTACCCTATCACCAAATGCCCTTGGGGTAATTATAGAGGAAAAAGAAGCAAGCTCTTTTAAATCCTTGTAAAGGTAGTAAGTAGGCTTGGGTGGTGTTTTATCCTTTTGTGTAAGTATTATTTTAAATTCTTTTTCATATTCAAATGCCATTTCTATTTTTTGATTTGATGCAAACATTTTTATTGCAAAAAACAAAATTTTATACACTTCAGATGGTATTATCAGGACTTGCGGTAAACCACAAGGCTCCTTTATTATTAAATTTTTAAATACCATAGGATAAAGGAAAGAAATATTAAAAATAAGTTGCGAAAGAGCCGTTGCGTTATTGGAAGACAAAAAATATATTAATTTATAAAGCTCTTTCAAAGCTTTCTGGATAAACATATAGTCATTTTTTAGCGTTGAAGTATCTAAAGAATTATGCTCTTTAAGTATTAGTATTAATACACAATTTCTAAGTTCGTGAAGCACAGACTTTATTATATCTACTATATACTGAGGTTTTAAAAGGTCGTTCTCTTTCAATTTATAGGTAAAGTAATCTGCACCCGTGTGCCTCCTTCTTTATTTAAAGTTATATCAAATTCTCCCCCATGAGCTTCTATAATGGTTTTAGAAACTGGTAAACCAATTCCAAGTCCATTAAATGCTCTAGTAATACTCATATCCTCCTGAGAAAATGGCTTTAATAGTTTCTCTTTCTCTGCCAGTGGAAATCCGATACCAGTATCTTCAAAAATAACATTTACATAATCTCCTGCAAGCTTTGTTTTTAATATTATTTTACCTCCAACACGGTTAAATTTAATGGCATTATCTAAGAGATTACTTAACGCAATTTTAAGTTTAGACTTATCTGCATTTATTAATAACCCCCCCTCCTTAAACTCTCTTATCAAGTTTAATTTCTTATCCTTTATTCTTTCATACATTTCTTTAATTATCTCAAGTATGAGTTCCTCTAAATTAACAGCTTGTTTATTTAAAAACAGCTTTTTTTTAAAAGAAAAATTCAAAGTAATCAAATTATTTACCAGCTTTTCCAGGAGCATAGCAGATTTAAGCATATCCTCTACACACTCTTTTGCTTTTCCCTCAATAGTTCCAAGTGTCCCTTCTTTTAGCATTGTTAAATAACCTCTTAAAATTGTTAATGGAGTTTTAAATTCATGTGAAATTGTATTAACTACTTCAGATTTAATTCTTTCAATTTCAACCAATCTTTTATTAATTTCTCTTAGTTTAATATTTTCATCTTGTAACTCCTGCTGAGTAAAAGCTTTATTAATAACCATTTTTATCTCTTCCAGGATAAAAGGTTTAGTTATAAAATCGTAAGCTCCATTTTGTATAGCCTTTACAGCCAACTTAATTGTAGGAAAGCCTGTCATCATTATATAAATCAAATGAGGGGCAATATATTTCATTTTTTCTATCAACTCAATTCCACTCATATCAGGTAGTTTTAGGTCTATCAGAGCTACATCAAAAACTTCCTTCTCCAATTCTCTAAGTGCATCTTCTCCAGATTTTGCTGTGGTAACCTGAAACTTTTCTCTTTCCAGATACCTCTTTAATATATCTCTAATTACTTCTTCATCATCTACTACTAAAACTTTTTTCTTAGCTTCTTTTATACTTGCCATACCGTTAAATCCTCTTTAATCTGTTTGATTAATTCTATAGTATTTAAAAATCTCCTCTGTTCTCTTATTTTTTCTAGCACCTCTACTTTTATCCTTCTCCCGTAAATAGTTTTATTAAAATCCAATATATACACTTCTACATATGGCTCTTTAGAAGTGCGTTCACAGAAATCCACATCGGTTGTGGAGCACCTAAAAGTAGGTCTATAGCCTATACTTAATAATCCTTTCCATTTTCCTGCAATACTTTGTTGTAAGCGCGTTTCTCCTGCACAAGGAGAGGGCATGGAATTTAAAACCTCTACAATCACCTTATATACACCTGAGGGAGGAATTAACTTCCTTAAATCCAGCAACAGGTTTGCTGTAGGGAAGCCAAGAGTTTTTCCTATTCCTTCACCTTTCACAACCTTACCTTCAAGAGAAAATTTTCTACCGAGAAAAGAATTTGCCTTTTCTATATCTCCATTTTGAATAAATTTCCTAATTGCTGAGCTGCTTACAGGTTCTCCTTCTATAAGTAAAGGTGGGATTATTTCTAGCATAAAGCCTTTATCCTTAGCCTCATTATTTAAAAAAGCAAGGTCCCCTTTTCTATCTTTACCAAAAGCAAAGTCATATCCAATAACTAGACAAAAGAGTTTAAGCCGCTTTAATAAAATTTCTTCAAGAAACTGTTTAGCAGAAGTGTTTATAAGCTTATTATTAAACGGAACAATATATATATAATCTAAAGGATATTCACTCAATAAATATAACTTTTCACTGTAAGTAGTAATTAATGGTATCTCTGTTGATGTGTTAAGTTCATTGATAAGATGGTCATAGAATGTTATTACAACTGATTTTAATTGATATCTCCTAGAAAGTTCAAGTAGTTTTAAAATAATCTTTTGATGTCCCCTATGGACCCCATCAAAAAAACCTATCGTAATACAAGTTTTCTCTTCTTCCGATAGAGAAAAGAAAGTATTAAACAGTCTCATTTCTAAAGTTGCTCCTGCACTCTCTTCTTTAATATTTATCCTAGAACTCTTAGGGCTTAAGTTTTTCTGCTAGAGTTTTTCTTTGTTTTTGGTAATCCTTCAGCAAGTCACCGGTAGTAATTAAAGCTTTCTTTTGTATTTCTTCAAGTGTCATTTTTTTAAGTTCTTCTATAGTAAAAGCATTAGAAATATCAAAGTTACCCACTCTTGTTCTAACAAGAAAAGACATAGTAGCCCCCACCCCAAGTTCTTCGCCTATCTTAGCAGCAAGACTGCGGATATAAGTGCCTTTACTACAGCTAACTTCTAAAAGAAGTCGAGGAAGAGTGTTAGAAAAATTCCAGAAACGAAGAAGCTCGATTTTAAATATATTTACTTTCTGAGTCAAAATAGGTACACAATGCTCCAAGCTGGTTTTTAGTCTTTCCTTGCTTCTAGCATACTGATAAAGTTTTTTACCTTTATATTTTTTAGCAGAATATATAGGGACTGTTTGTATAATTTCTCCCTTAAATTTCTCTAACACCTCTAAAATTTCTTTTAAAGAGACTGTAGAAGGTTTATTTAAACTTATAATTTTACCTTCCAAATCCAGTGTATCTGTTTTCATACCAAGCATAAGTTCTGCCCTATATACTTTTTCATCCATATTAAGGAATGGTATTAATTTAGTTGCTTTTCCAAGAAATACAGGCAACACTCCACAGGCTAGCGGGTCAAGTGTACCAGTATGTCCCATTTTTTTCTGCGGAATAATTTTTTTAAGCTTCTCAAGAAAAAATGCAGAAGTAATACCTGTTGGTTTAATTACATTTAAGGCACCTACAAAAATACTCACAATAAAGTATTTTAACATAAAAATGTAGCTGTGTGAAGGATTTTATAAATCTTTCTTTTTTTATGATTTATGTATTAAAATCTAGTGTTTATGCAGGAAAAAAAATTTTTAAAAAATTTTTAAAGAACCTCTTGACTTAGTTTTAAGTGTGTGTTATAATTCACTTGCTTTAAGAAAGGACTTTGAAAATTAAATAGCGTATAGAAGCAGAGATGGGGTAGGTGCTCTCGATAAATATTTCTCAAGATCTAAACTTTTATGGAGAGTTTGATCCTGGCTCAGAGTTAACGCTGGCGGTGTGCCTAACACATGCAAGTCGTGCGGGGTAAAAGAGGGGGCTTGCACTTTCTTTTACCCAGCGGCGGACGGGTGAGTAACGCGTAGGTAACCTGCCCTCTCGCTGGGGATAAGTTCCCGAAAGGGGATCTAATACCGAATGAGGTTAAGGAACGATGGTTTCTTAATCAAAGGCTTTAAAAGCCGCGAGAGGAGGGGCCTGCGTCCTATTAGCTAGTTGGTGAGGTAATGGCTCACCAAGGCGACGATGGGTAGCTGGCCTGAGAGGGCGGTCAGCCACACTGGGATTGAGATACGGCCCAGACTCCTACGGGAGGCAGCAGTGAGGAATATTGCGCAATGGGCGAAAGCCTGACGCAGCGACACCGCGTGGGTGATGAAGGCCTTCGGGTCGTAAAGCCCTGTCAGAGGGGACGAAGTTCTGACGGTACCCTCAGAGGAAGCCCCGGCCAACTACGTGCCAGCAGCCGCGGTAATACGTAGGGGGCAAGCGTTACTCGGAATCACTGGGCGTAAAGAGCTCGTAGGTGGGTAGATAAGTCATACAGTAAAGCCAACAGCTCAACTGTTGTTCTCTGTATGATACTGTTTGCCTTGAGGACAGGAGAGGGGAGTGGAATTCCTGGTGTAGCGGTGAAATGCGTAGATATCAGGAAGAACACCGGTGGCGAAGGCGTCTCCCTGGTCTGTTCCTGACACTGAGGAGCGAAAGCTGGGGGAGCGAACGGGATTAGATACCCCGGTAGTCCCAGCCGTAAACTATGGGCACTAGGTGTAGGAGGTATCAACCCTTTCTGTGCCGCAGCTAACGCAATAAGTGCCCCGCCTGGGGAGTACGGCCGCAAGGTTAAAACTCAAAGGAATTGACGGGGGCCCGCACAA
>Ga0123519_10000694_pt1 | contig 58845 bp, 57 predicted proteins | sample YelNatPaOPRAMG02_FD_87396 | JGI IMG/M metagenome (GOLD analysis project Ga0123519, IMG submission 87396) | Hot spring microbial communities from Yellowstone National Park - Yellowstone National Park OP-RAMG-02 (version 2) | ecosystem: Environmental > Aquatic > Thermal springs > Hot (42-90C) ...
AGTTAGGCTTGTTTCCCCAGATAGAATGATTCATTTTCGAAGACCATCAGTAAAGAATTTCCCCTATGGGGAATCAATCTTTGAGTCGGTTCAATTCGCTTGTAGATTACTAATTGCAATGGAAACAGCTACCACCGTTCAAAGATTGTCTAGGGCGGTTGAAAAGCGAGTCGTCTCTGTTGAAATTGGAGTTCCTCGTGAGTATAGAAATCTAATCGAAGGCATCAAAGAATCTTTTAGAAAAAAGAAAGTTAGTATCGATTCTTTTGGAAGCCTTGATACAATTCCTAGTATGATAACTACATTCGAAGATATCTATCTTCCTATGAAAGATGGAAGAAAATTCGTAGAACTGGATACCGGAACTGCTGGAAATGTTGATATTCGATCTAGAACTGATGAGTTAAAATTTATTAGAGATTCTATCGTTGCTGGTCTTTGTGTTCCGCCTGTATTTCTAGGTCTAGAAGAAAATGCTGGATCTTGGCAGAATACCCTAACTGAACAAAATGTCTTATTTACTCGCTCAGTAATTACATACCAAAAATTTCTAAGCAAACAAATTCAAGAATTGCTCTATCGAATTGCTCTTTTAACAAGAGGAGAGGTTGAAGCAGATCGAATCTTTTCTTTATGTTCAATCGTTCTGCCTGTTCCAAAATCTTTGCAATTTGAACGCCAATCTCGCCAGATATCAGAAGTTGCAGGAATGATACAAACCCTAGAAGGCTTAGGTATTCCTAGAAACTTTCTTATTGAGAAATTCTTGCCAAACATTGATCTAAAAGAAGTTGAAAGATATAAGACGAGACAAGTTCTTGATGCCGTCGATGACGTTCCTTCTGGACAAGAAACTGGGCTAGGCGGAGGAGAAATGGGTGGAGGAATGGAAGGAGGAGGAATGATTCCTCCTCCTGGTATATAGATCGAGCTAGGAGCAAACTATAGAGATATGAACCAAAAACCATCTTTTGATATAACCAAAGGTGAGTGGGATCCTAACTTACTATCAGAATATGGGTCATTGATGCAAACTGGAATATATTACGAGTTTCTAGATCCAATTTGGCACCTTTTATATGAGCAAATTCCCCCTAGAGGGACCCCCTATCCTCCTCCTAGTACTACTATGGATCCCAGTTCCGATGTTGCTGCAGCTGGGGGGTCACCACCGATTGGTCCACCAGATACTATGCCAGAGCCAAATCTTTACGGTGGTGGCAGCGACACTAGTCCCCTTCCTATGGGAGGAGAAGAAAACGAAGGAGGTTCGATGCCGCCTCCCAATCAAGACCCAATGATGATGGGAGGGTCTGAATTTGAAGATCCAGAAGAACAACGAAGAAAATCTCTTTCCTACATGTTTGAACTAAGAAAAATCTATACAAAACTGGTTGAATTAGAATCTCTTATTGACACTACCCAATTTGCTCAAATCCGATATCTAAAAAATATGGTCACAGAAGCAATCCAGCTTCTAACCATTGTTTCATTGAACTTTACGATCTATATAAACAGAATGCCATTAATCATTGCTGAGTTCTATAGATTTATAACCTACATATCTAAGCTTATACTATTCTTCTATCAAAAGAAAGAAGAAAAAAATAGAGAAGAATCGAAAGAAAACTACCAGAAAAACGAATTAGACAGGATAGAAAACAAAGCATCAGATCCTATCGAATTCAATATTAGTTCTACTTTTCCTATGGAGGGAACGTAACAATGCTAATTATTGAGTCAGCAATTGCTCAGATGCCAAAAATTGAGTACAAATCAGATAAAGATAATAAAGTTGTCTTTAAGGCAATCTTACAAACCGCAGATGAGATTAACGCAAACAAAAGGATGTATCCAAGATCCGTTCTAGAGAGGGGTCTTAGAGAATGTAAAAGAGACATGCTTAAACGAGGAAAGATGGGAGAACTTGACCATCCCATTCCCACGGGAAATGAGGCGTTTGACGAAGTTCGACAGACAACGGTCCTTCTATCCGAAGCATCTCACTTGATCTTAGATTATGAATGGAGAGGAAACCAAGTATGGGGATTAATGGAAACTCTTCCCACCCCCAAAGGAAGAATCTTATCTAGCTTACTTAGGGCTAAAACGGAAATTGGAACAAGTATGAGAGGATTTGGAGATTTAGAAGATCGAGGAAACTACAAAGTAGTTTTGGATCCGCTAGTTATTATAACGTATGATATGGTCCAAAAACCTTCTCATTCAGAAGCCCTAGTAAAAGAGGTAACATTTGAAAATGTAACTAGAATCCAAGAAAGTGCTTCTGGTCTTGTATGCAAAGATGGCAAGTGCTATCTTCCAGACTATTTTGATATGTTGGTGAGAAAAGGCATTATTCGGTTTGAAAAGAAGTGGATCTAATCTTTTTGAGAAATAGATTAGAACTATGATAGAAAGTTCAGAACTTTTTCGAGGGACAGCCAAAAATGAAAATTGAAACTGACTTTCATGACAAAAGATTTGAACAAATCTTAAATAAGCAGAATTTTTTCGTTCTTTTTGGATCGAAGTTGCTAAGTTTCTTTAAAGACCATCCAAAAGGACAAAAAGAACTTCAGGCCCTAATAACGAATTTGGATTCTGAACTGGAAGCTCTAAGAAAAAGAGTCAAGAAAGTAGATAAGATGATTTCAGATGCAAATAATCTTTCAAAAAAGTTTCAGGAAACGGCTATACAAGAAAGAGAAAAGAATCAATCTATAAGAGATTCTTTACTGAAACAAATTCAACAATTCTCAAAAGAATAAGGAAATATGTGAAATGAAGATAGAAATAACACCTATTCCAAGCGGAGAGAATAAGGAAGATCTTTCTGGAAAAATTTCAAGAGATCTTCTAGAATATGTTGCTTCTTTCTTAGATTCAGAGTATAGCAATAAGAAGAAAACTCTAATCAAAGAAAGAAGAAATCTAAAAGAAAAACTAAAACAACTAGCAGAAGCTAGAAAAACTCTAGACAAAGCTAGGGAAGATTTAGATCGAGAGAGAAAGATAAAAGATATCCTATATAGAATTTCCGAAGCAGGCTCTTTCGGATTAGTTTTTAACGAAGATTTCTTAGCAATGAGCAAGAATTTTCTAAAGAATTTAGACTCGCTAAGTAATATAGAATTATCGAATTACTATGAGGCATTCTTAAAGAAAAACTTTGGAGTTCCTGGTCTTTCCAATAAAGAAAAACATAAAGACTGGAAAGACTTATACTCAAAATAAGTTAACCACAGTTAAAAAAGGAGGTTAGATTATAAAATGAAAGAGCTACTTATTGAAAGCGCAAAGTTCACCAAGAAGATGTCGGGCATTGATCCTACTAAGCCCGGCAATTTTAAGAGGGTAATCTTGGATGACAGGGCCTTCGCAAGCTATGTAAAATCCCTGTCGGAAGGTCTTAACAAGAATGATGCTAAGGCCTTCACCTTGCTGGCGGAGAACACTCGTCAGAACTTGTTAGAGAACTCTATGTTCCAGATTAATCCTTACGAAGTTCTTACTTTGCCTATTCTTCGAGTTTTCTACCCTAAGCTAGTGGCCAAGGAGGCAGTAACCGTTTCGCCTATTGATAAGCCTGAAGCCATCAAAACATTCATTACCGCTACCTTTAGTCGACATGGGGAAACTATAGAGTACGGGGCGCCCGCAATGCCCTCTCCTGCCAGAGTCGGTATCTCTGGCGGACCGGCAGTTGGAACCCCTGTGGCTGCTACAATGAACGTTCCATCAACTACAGACGTTCTTGCTATCCTGACTCTAACAGACGCTGATGCGCATCTCGAAAGAGACTTCGTTATCAGTGGCGTATCTGATGGGACAACCTGGGTTGATACAAATATTATTCCTGATGTTGAGGGTCGCTTCTCCCAGGCAGTTACAATTGGAACTAGTTCCGACGTTCTGGTTGGAGCCGTGAACTACCTGAAAGGAACCGTGAGCATTTCTTCGACTACCGGGGTTGTTACAAGTGTTCGTTACTCAGTAACTTGCTCCCTAGAGGAAAACAAGGTTAACCCCAAAACCAAACTCTACGCAGATAAGGTCAGGCTCTATGCCAAAGACCGTCAGATCTCCACTGAATGGTCGATCAACTTGGAGCAGGACTTAAGGGCCCTCTTGGATCTTTCTGTCCAGGCTGAGCTGGTTAACTTGTTAGGTCAGCAGATTGCTCTTGATATTGATAGAGAGATAATTGATAGCCTTTCAACTGCCAACTCTATGCTAAATCCATCAAGCCATACTGATAGCTTCTCAAAAACTCCTCCTACGGGATATGCTTGGGGTCAGAAGTATTGGTTTGAAAACATTCTTCCCAAGTTAAATGCTCTGTCCGCTCAGGTCTACAACGACACAAATATAGGAGCGGCTAATGTTATTCTTTGCAACCCGTTGGATGCTTCCATCTTTGAGTCCTTGAATGGATTCGCATACACAGGTACCTCTGACAATGATGGTGATGTAGGTTATCGAGCAGCCACCGTAGCAGGTGGGAAATGGAGAATTTTAACCAGCTCAGTTGTTCCTTCTGGAAAGATGATTCTGGTTTACAAGCCAGTTGAAGAAATGAAGGCAATTTATTTCTATGCACCATATGTTCCGGCTATTTTGCACCCTTATCCACTAGGACCAAAGCCCAGCCTCACAATCTTGAGCCGTTATGCAACCGCTCTGGTTCGTGTGGCTGGAATTGCTGCTCTTACCATCACCACTTAGTACTAGTAAACATATTTGGTTGATAACTAAGTAGTGTTAGTTACAACCCCGAGTCTTCCCTTTTTGCTAGTAGGGAAGACTCGGGGTTAATTTTTTTGGTCCATTAGAAAGTTTCAAACCCACCCACCAACTAAAATTCATGAACAATATTCCAAAAAATAACAAAAGGAAAAAGAACGATGGAAAAAGATCTAGAGACCGTAGAATGTAAGATTTGCGGAAAAAGATATACAACTCTTGCTAATCATCTTTTTAGGGCTCACCTAATAACTTCCGCCCAGTACTTACAGATGTATCCAGATGCTCCCCTGGTTTCCGAAGAATTTAAAAGAAAACAAAGCATATCGCACTTAAAGAAAGATCCGGTTCAATCTTCCCAACCTTCTGATTCTCCTAAATCTCTTTCTAACAAAGAACTTATCACAGACGAAACTTTCTTACAAGACCGAAACATTTTTACTAACTCATCCAAAACAAACATCAGTATTCCCGAAATAGAAATTCTAGAAAAAGATATACAAAGCAAAATAGATGCGTTCTATTTTAGCGGCGAAAATATGGAAACTCAGATTCGATATGAAAAGCATAAACTCAAAACCCAGTGTGATCCAGGAAAGACGCAACTTTACAACATTCTAAAACAAAACATATATCCGGACCTGGAGCAAGACTATCGAATCTTAAAACTAAGTTCGTCAAGAACAGTAGTTTATGATATATGGTTTGATTTTGTATCTAGAATGTATCGGGTAGCCATTATGATTTGTTTTGCTCCGTGGTCCAATCATTATAGGAACCCAGTTTCTGGTTTAGTCATTAACGAATTGAGTAAAGACGCATGGCGAGTTTACCAAATAGAAGACGAAGATGATTTATATAAGTTCATTCCACAAGCCCTTAGAAACAAGAACTTTCTGAACAAATTTTAAGATCTAGTCTTTTCATGGTTTTAGCAATTAATTTGCGTAACAAAACAATTCTCTTTCCGAATTGTGATGATATATCTGGAGGGGTTATAGATGGCAATTCCCACTCTTTACCAAGAACGAGCGGTTGATCCATTTGCCTCTTACCATTCCAACGTAGTTAACCAACTAGTCCGGGTTGTCACAAAAGGAAAAGACTGTATCCTTCAACCTAGAGCCCTAGATGTCATTCCACATACAACAAACCCAGAAAGCAAAGTCATAGTTACAAGTGGATTTTGTATTAAAGATAACGTCTTAATCTGGATTAAACAAGATTATGAAGTCGATTTTAATAACGTCGATTTCTATCCAGTTGGCGGAAACTTCAATAAAGTTGGATACTATTTTGTTTGTCTCGATTACACCTACCAAAAAGCAAGACCAGCTCCGCAAGCCAGAATTACAGTTCTAGATCCCAATCAGCATAATCTTCTAAACTCTATGATGTTCTTAAAGGCAGCCTATGTTATTTTCGATGGAACCAGTATGGTAATTTCCAGTCTCCATGATTGGTATCCTAGTAACCCAACTATAAAAAGGGAATTTGCTCCATATTACTTTAGCGCTGAGCCCTACTTACCCGAATTTGACCAAGTTAGAGACGAAGCCCGACTGGTCTATGTTATGTCTTCGAAAACTATCTGGTATGGTGGCCCAGATGGATGGCTCCCATTTGACCCGGCAAAAATACCCCTAGACACCAGCCATTGCTCTCTTAACGACTTAGTTTACATTGGGGCTGAAGGAAAGGCCTATCCTGCCATAGCTACAGAACCAGAAACTTGTGCCTTAGCAGTTGCTATCTCAATTGGAGATCTTCCGGTAGGCATTGGTCAAATTTTGGGAAAAGTCTCAGGCATCAAACTAGAAACTGGAGTTGAATGCAACGCGGGAGATTCGCTTTTCTTATCTAGCACCCAACCAGGCCGAGTCACACCTAATGCTCCAGCCGAGATTGCCCAATATGTAGGAGAAGCCCTCACAGATTCTACGTCAAGTCAAGACGGAACGATTACAATAATCTTTAATCCAGACCCAAAGAACCCAATAGATTACTTGCGTGGATACTATGCAGATAAAGATATCGATACTCTATTTAAAGATATGTACGATAACCCTACAAGACTCCACGATGGTCTTAAGAAATTGCCATTTACCATCCAAAACCATCTAACTACTATTCGACAATTTTCTGGAATGGCCGATGCCTATGACGCAAGTCCGGATTATACGAGCACCAATTACATTGATATTGGAGATTCTCTTACGATTGCCATTTCAAAACTTGACCAAAAACTAGGCACCTTAGATTCTGTCTTAGATAACTTAGAGGCCATTCGTCAATTTGTAGGAATGGATGACCTCTTTGATAGCACCCCAGATTATACAAGCAACAATTATATTCTTGATGGTGATTCTCTAGAAACTGCAATCTCCAAGCTTGATTCTGCAATTGGAAGAGGGTTCAGATCTATGCTTGCCTTCACAGGCATGGATGACTTAGATGATGAAACCACCGATTACTGTAGCAATCATTACATTGATGATGGTGATCCTCTAGAGACTGCCATCTGTAAACTCGACCAATGGCTCTATACCTTAACACACCAAACATCGCCATACTTCACCCTCTCCGCACCCTCTACGATTGATATAAGAAGACCTAGTGGCCAATCTGGAACCGCGTCTCTTTCCTTAACGGTCACTCCAGTTAATGGTTTTGCTGGTCTTATCCAACTAAGTATCATAAAAAGTGATGGGAGTGCAGAAAATCGTTTCTCACTCACGCCCACAACCATATCTATTACCTCGGGGGTAACAAACCCGGTAACCCAGACCTTGGCAATCTCTTGTTCATCTGGAATTCCAGATGGAAGCTATACGATAAAAATCAAGGGGACTAGTGGATCTTTACAATCGGCCACTGGAGATATAACAGCAGTGGTTTCTACTCAGGCACAAGTTCCAGACCATCCAGAATTTCTTCTAACTTGTTCTCCAACCTTTATAGATGCGGTGGTTGGAAATCAGATAACATCTTCTGTTTCTTTAACCTTAACCAATACAAGAGCCAATGGTTGGAGCGGAACTGTTAATCTTCAATTTCTTAGCGAGTTTTCTGGGGCCACAGCAGTCATTAATCCTGGGAGTATTTATTTTTCCGGAACAAGTATGACAATCTCCGCATCCCTTTCCCACACCCCCATTAATATTGTGGGAACATTTCAAACAACCATAAAAGCATCAACCTTCATTAATGGGACAGAACATTCTGCTAGCACCACATTTTCTATTAGAGTGGCTTCGGCTCCATCTCAACCAAAAGATATTCTCTTTACCGCTTCTCCGACATCATTAAGTTTAGTTCAGAACTCTACAAGAACAATCCTGCTAAGCATCGCACCAGTAAATGGATTCACAGGAACGGTTAATTTAGCAATATCCACCCCACCCAACGCCGCATATGCCTCTGCGCAGCTTAGTTCTACTTTCGTTGTTATTGATAGTACGAATGTCGAACAGGTCCAGGTAACGGTCACCGCAAGCAATAACGTAGGTTCAACCTCGATGACCCTAACCGCTAGCGCAACGGGCATTACAAACAAAACTGTGACTATTCCCATAGAAGTTAAGTCATCGGTTCCATCTGACTTCACGCTTTCTTGTAGCCCTTCGGCAGTAACCGTTGAGAGAGGAAGCCAACAAACATATTCTTACGTATATATAACTCCCAGCATATCTGGCTTTACTGGAATTGTTACCTTAGTAGCAACTTGTCCAGTTTCAGGAGTGACCATAACCCCAAGTCCAAGTTCGGTATCTTTAAATGGAACTGCGATTCAAACCGCATCTCTTATAATTCAGGTAGCAAATTCTGTCACGCCTCAAACAACCCAAATTACCGTTACGGGAACGAGCGGCCAGATATCTAGAACCGCAACCTTAACCCTAACCATCCAAGACACAGCGAGTGGGTTTAGCATTAGCGCATCGCCATCTTCATTAAGTATCCCACAAGGACAAAGTTCCACAACCACCATTTACGTAAGCAAATATGGAACATTTAATAAGTCTGTAACCGTCTCTTGCTTAAATCCACCCAGTAATGTAACCATTAACAGTATCACGATTCCCTACACATCACCAAGTGGTCAGATTACCATCTCAGTAGGTAGCTCAGCAGCAGTTGGGACTTACTCCTTGACCTTTAGGGGAACAAGCGAAGGAATTACCTCGGATTGCTCTGTCACACTACAGGTGACAGCCGCGGCAGTCTCAAATTTCTCCCTGTCAGTATCTCCAACGAACGCTCAGATCTATGAAACTCAGTACTATGATTATACAGTAACGTTAACGTCGGTAGGCTCATTTACAGGAACCATTACCTTGTCTTGCGCAGTCGTTTCTGGAACATTGTACGATACCTCATTTGGTTTCATAGGTGGAAATGGTAGCTCGCAAAATATTGTTATTTTGACAAGCGCCGGATCTTCCAGGAGTGTTACTCTTCGAGTCCAGACTGGAACTGGAACAGTAACCAATGAAACCACCGTGTATGCTACTCTTGGAATCACAGCAATCTCAGGCTCAATTACACAACAACAAAATGTCCAGATTACAGTTATGCCCCAATCGAAAGTTTCTATCTCTGGTCCTTCCTACTTATATGCAGAACCAGGAACCTCGGTTCCTGTTACCTTAACTTTGACACCGGTGAGATACACAGGTTCGGTTACAATTGGGTTGTCGGGAGCGCCAAGCAGTTGGTACTTATCCCAAACAAGCACAAACGTCTCCTCAACCAAGAACTTCACTACCTATTTAGTCATTCCTTCTGGGACTGCTTACGGAACATATACAATCAAGTTTTCTTGCACGGCAGTAACTAGTGGAATGACCAAGTACTCAAATTCTTGCTCAGTTTATGTTCAGCAAAGTACACCTCCTGGAGATTGTGTCGGCGGACCTTGCTTTGGAGATTGCGGTAGTGACTAGTAAAGAAACTTACCATATAAGGGCCTCGGTTAGATTCATTGTAACTTATCTATGCAACCAAGCATGTACATATTGTCACGTTCAAAATCTTTGGAATAAAACTCGTCCAGTTACAAAAAGACTTATGCGTTCAGATATCTTACTTGGATACTTAAAACGAATAAGCTCTGATCTTGATAAAATTTCGAGCATACAAGGACCAATTTTTTGTAGAGTTTCATTTTATGGCGGAGAGCCTTTCCTTAATTGGAAGGCAATAAAAGAAGCATGTCAAGAAGTCTTTCTTAGAAAACACAATCCTCTTCTAACATGGATGCCAGTAATAAATACGAATGGAACTCTTATAAGAAAGGATCATATCGATTTTCTTAAAGAGGTTCCAAATCTAAGGCTCCATGTTAGTTTAGATGGATTTCGAAGTCAATTCAATTACAATAGAAAATATAAGAAAGGCGGAAGACTATCTTTTTATGATGTTCTTAGTTCTTTGCGCTTTATGATATCAAGTGGGTTTCCTCCCACAAGAATACAAATCAATTCGTGTATCTCTTTTAGTACGTTACTAAATTACGAGTTCTTAGATTCTTTCTATTCTGGTCTTAAGGAATTGGGAATTAGCGGGGCAGCGATTGAATTCGCAGTTTTAGAAGACGATGGAAAGCAACAAGAAAAAATTATACCAAAAGCTGCTCAAAATTTCCATGAACTAATACAAAGATGCAAACAATCTAGTATTAGTATTGGGCGTTGGGGAGATCCTCAATTGTACCATGAAACTATTTTTTCAATAGAAATTGACCCAGACGGAACGCTTCGATCTCAAAATTCTGTTATACCAATAAAGAATGCTATCATACAACAAAAAGAATCTATTCTCCCCACCTTTACAACAAGCCAAGAACTAGCCATAGATCTAGACAAAAACTCCTACGAAAGATGTTCTTCTTGCGAAGCATATACATGGTGTAGAGGTTTTGGAATAGCATTTTCTGATTATCACCTTGGTAAAGATACTTACAAAGAGAAGAAACAAAATACATTGTGCTCATTTATTATCTGTATGTACAAAGAAAGAAACAAAACCCCTTCTTGGGTAAACAAAGGGAAAGAAATCACAAAATGATTCTTCATACTAACCAACTTCCTAATGATAATGAAACAATCTTAGATCTATGTAAATGCTTTGGTCTAGATCCATCCATATACGAAACTAAGTTAGATTCTCGACTTATTATAGGAAGTTGGTTATTTGACATCGTTCTCATATGCGAAGCTAACCAAAAAGATAAGATTCAAAACATAGTCGTCCAGAAACAAAATGAACTAAAGCATTTGGGTCTAACTATCCAAAGGATCCTTTGTAAAGAATGTCCAGAATTAGTTCCCCTCCTTATATCTCCTGCTCACAAGGCAAAAGTCATTTTATTGACCCCAGAAGTCTTTAGTTTGTTTCTCCGTCATGATCTTCTATTTAATTATGAGTTTCGAAACTGGGTCGCAGTTACCACTAAGGGCCGCCGCTTGCTCATAAAAAGCAGTTTAGAAGATTTACAATTTTCAGAGCCAAGACTTCGACATGAACTCTTTCATTGTTATCTAAAAAGTCTTGGCATAATAAACTTACCATTTTGGTTCGAAGAAGGAGTGTGTGAGTTCTTTTCTTTACAGAATGTTCCTGCACCCAAGTATTGCATATCATATGATATTACTCGCTTAATATCAATTCTTAATATAGCCCCAATTAGTTTAGTTTCCAATCCTTCTCAGGTAAAAGATCTATATGGTGGGTATGCATCTTTTATTAGCTTCCTAATGAAGAAAACAGACTGGCTCAACTTTTTCTATGCTCTTAGCATAGCAAGCAAACAAGCACCATCTTACCAAGAAATAGAAGAGATCTTAAATAAAGATTTCTCCATTAACTTACCTAACTTATATGAGCAATGGATTCATAGTACGGGGTTGGATCCAATTACTCAGCTCCAATTTACTAACTCATCTGAAAGCAGGATTGTAAGCATATCAAGCAGCCATAAGGACACAGTTCTTTTATATCAACCAAGAAAATTATCTGTTCTAGCGGATAAGAAAACTATTTCTCTCATAGCATCAAACCCAAAAGAACCAAGATACTCCTTAGATCTAGACAGCAGGTATGATTCAAGGGTTCTTTCTAACTTAATTAGAAAGGGATACGTAGGAATTCCCATCTCACAACTAGAAGACAACTCTCCTATCATAACAGATTCGCCGAGTACTAATAGTAAGTTTCTTTTTACTAGAAATTTACATAGCTTGCGTTTACTCATTACCAATAGATGTAATATGGCGTGTTCATATTGCTATGAAAAAGAAGAATGTACCACCGGTCAACATATGTCAGAAACTATTATCTGTAAAAGCATTGAAGATTTCTTCAACATCGTTGCTCGAAATGTTTTAAGATCAGAACCTATAGTAATCAGATTATTTGGGGGAGAACCTTTAATTCGACCCGATTTATGTCTCCTTGCTATTCGACAAGCAAAAAAGGAAGCAAGCAAATATCAGATTTCAGAAAATGAGCTCGTCTTTAACTTAACAACGAATGGTTTGCTAGACTTCCAAGAAATAATCGAAGAATGTCTCCCCTATTCTATTTCTATTGGAATTAGTTTAGACGGTCCAAACGAAGATATGAATAGATTTCGAAAACTTAAATCCGGTCGCCCCACCACAGAAATTATAGATTGTAATTTAGATAACTACATTAGGTACTTAGAGAAACTAGATGCTAAAACAAGGCAAAAAATAACAACCTCTATCTGCTCAACCATTACTACCGCTAACTATTCCTCATTAGAAAACTTATATGAATATGTAATTCAAAAAAGCACCAACATATTTTCTTCCAATCCCAAACAGAATATTGGTATTAGCCTACAATTTGCTAACAAAATCTCCTCTGCTGAAGATTTCCTTCCTTCATCTCTATATTACGAAGTCGCAAAGAATGTTGCTAAACTCTATACAATATGCTCTAAGAATAGAATTCCTTTGGGTGGGGTAACATTTTTCCCATTTCTAAATATGTTAAAATCATTATATAAGCTAAGAAAACCATCTTATTGCGCCTTTACTTCTGGAGCAGAAATTTCAATTGCTCCTACTGGAGAGGTAATCCCGTGCGGAAGCAATTTTTGCTCCTTTGGAAACATCATGAACTCATCTCTAGAAGAAATTCTGTTAGGATCAAGTCTATACGAATCTTTACTAACAAGAGATCTTCCTAATGACTGTAAGAAATGTAAGATTCAGATTTTTTGTAATGGAGGATGTATTGCAAATAGTTTCTTGCACTCAAAATCTATAAACGAAAAAGATCCTCAATGTAATTTGATAAAAAGCACATTTTCAATGTTAGCTCAAGAATATATACAAAACGAAGGAGAGTAGAAAAGTGGAAAAAGAAACAATCTCAACTGAGTGGTCAGATATCTTAAAGAACGAACTTCTTCCTAGTACCACAAGGAATTCTCTAACGAAACTAGTCGAATCCTTAGCAGAATCCCAGGTTTCCGATACGGTATTCAATCGAATAACAACAAGGTCATTTGTTGAGAAGAAATTCGAACTCAAAGTCTTTACTCCAGATAAATTAGAAGAAGTTGCTCAGGGAATGGATGAAATCAATAGGGCTAGCAATATATTTGGCCGAAGGGATTCCCAGTTTACTAGACTTTTACTTACAATTCATCACTCAACACCAGAACGAAACTTAATGCAAATAATCGCCGAAGTTGAGAATAGAAGGATGGCTCTTAGAGAGGCTAACTTTAAGTTAAAACGACAAGTTTTAGACTTGCTAGAAAAACTACATGAATACGAAGTCCTCTCAAAACAAGAAGTTTCCGACCCAGATGAAATTGTGAGAAAGCAAATTCAGCTGGCAAAACTAAAAGTTAGTATAGAAGAAATTGAATCTGGAATCACCGACTCCAGAATCTATATAGAAGGAGCATTAAAAGAGGTTTACATCTTTCAGAAAGCATACAATGAAATTTGCGAAACATATGGTTTAGAGAATTGGGATGAATCTAAATTTGAAGAAAAAGAAGATGAGTACCATATTAAACGAGCGATTGCTCAAAGCATTAGAGACGTAAGGCAATTTAATACTATTTCTTGTGGTAATCAAGACTTCTTGCAAATGCTGGGAATAGACCCAATGTGTGTTCTTTTTGATATTAGATCTTATCTAAACGAAAGAGCACGAACCATCCAAAGCAACCCAGAAGATATAACCACAAGTTCAGAACTTAGATTTATTGAATCCATGTTTAGGAAATATTCTAAGTGCGTAACTTACGCACTTAAAACTAAAGGCCTTAAATCTAGGCAATATAAAGAGGCAATGTACTTAGAAAACAATAAAAACTAGTCAATTTTCTATAAGAAAAAAGGAGAATGAGATATGTTAGAACTATTTGAAAAAGCAGTAGAAAAAGCACTCTCTGGAACTTTAACGAGAGAGAAAGTACATAGAAGGAGGGAGGAGAGAAAGAAAATACACAAGGAGCTTTCCAATCTTCTTAATTTAATATTACCAGAATCCCAAAACAATCAAACAGACCAACGCAATGAGACGGAATCAGAAACAAACTACATAGATATGGATATATTTTGTAACTTGCACCATATAGAATAGTACATAAAAAATCTTAGTACTATAAGATACAAAAAAGGAGTAAAGATATAATAACGTGGACACAAACGGAAGTTGGAACGAGTGGAGCAAATACGTTCTAAAAGAGCTAGAGCGACTATCTAATGATATTGATACCCTGGAAGATGAACTAATTGATCTGAGAGAAAAAGTTGTCGTATTGCTTGTCAAAGTCGGCGCGCTAGTATCTGTAATTTCTGTGATTATGTCATTACTTATTCCTTTTGCTACTAAATTTCTGTTACCAAAGCTCTAGTTTGAGAGAGATTTACTATGTTCAATCTTCTAAAAAGTCGTAAAGGAGAGATCAAAAAAGAAAGACGAAGAAATTTATCTAAGCTTAAAGATCTGACAAACAATCTAAAAGGACCAAATAAAGAAATAAGTATTCAATTTCAATTACTCAAACGCCTTTTAGATATGCTACCCCTTTTCGTATATGTTTGCGACTATAAAACAAGACAAATCAAATATGCTAATAAGCCCTTCTTAGAAGAAGCTAGAAAAATAGTAAGTAGGTTTGGTTCTGAAACGAAAACAATCTTAGATAAACCCTGTTTTACCATATTACATGGATCCAAGACTACTTGTGCGTTTTGTCACAATGAGCAAACCTCATACCAAGATCCTTTGATTTGGCAATGTTATAGTGAGACATTTGGAAAGCACTTCATTGTATCCCAACTATTTGTAAAAGATTGGCCGGGATGCCCAGATGGAGTAATCTTTAAAGCCTTGCTTGACCAAAGCAAAATTCTAGCCGCCGTAAAAGAATATACTCGAAAACAAGAAGCTATGATAAGGCTAGCGGATGAAGATACAGACTTCTTTTTTATAGTCATCTCCATAGATAGATACGGTATTTTAGATTACAGTAGGAATTTGAGTAAATTCTTTTCTTTGACAAAGAAAAACAAGAAGATTCAAGATATCTTAGTTCCCGTTCCAGAACAGAAACAAGAATTTAACGAATTCTTAGAAAAGATCAGAACTAATGTCATAACAGAATTCAAAGGAAACTTTCTATGCAAACAAAGACAAAAGATTTCTTTACACATAGTTGCTGAGCAATCAACTATACAAAAAGGGGAAGCCACTGTACTAATGGCTGTTCGAAAGATAAAAGAAGATGTACACAGCTAAAAATTGGAAAGAATCACATAGATTCATTAACTTCTCAAACTCAGAATTTGTATCTTACCTACTAGAAAAAAATATTAAGAATATGTTTTTTTCTGTTAAATACGATGGTATCCTAGCCTCGGCGACTGTGTTTCCCGACCAGAAAAAGGTCATCGTTTTTAGCAGAAATGGTCTTGTCATAGAAAGAGAGAAGTTTCCTTTCGAGGAAAGCCTTCTTTATCTATCTAGTAAGAAGGGAGGAAAGTCATTTAGTCTTGTTGGGGAGTTAGTTGCCCTAGATTCTAGAGGTAACCAACTCCCATTCAATAAGACCCTATCTATAATTAGAACTGGAGATTTATCCCAAGTTCATTATTTTGTATTTGATATAGGAGAGATTCAAGGAATTCGATTAGAAAACGTTCCATTCTTTGAGTTAGAGGAATTCTTAGAACCAATCTCTTCTTCTCACAGTTCAAACCTAAGTCTGCCAATATGGAGTTATGGTGGAGCAAATGAATTCAAAGTTCTATTTGATTACGTTGTCAAGAACAAATTAGAAGGAGTCGTAGCTAGGTACAATTCTCGAAGTGATAACCGGTTGTTCCGAATCAAAATAACTCCAACCGTAGATTGTGTTATTGTATCCATAGGAAACAAAGAATCTAACCTCTGGAATAGAGGAGAGATTTCTTTCATAAGAATTGCCTTCTTAACTAACGAAAACCGCTTTGTTTTAAGCACTAAAATTGGAACTGGGTTTTCTTCTAAGTTAAGAAAGAGACTTTTTGATTGGGGACAAGAGAATCAAGTTTCTATCTGCGAAGGAAGAATAGATACAAACTTTAGACGAATAATGAAAGAAGAGCTCTTTGTAAGACCTCAAAAAGTTATTGAAGTTGCGTATAGACGGGTTCTTAAAGAACCATTTTACGAACTTGCATATGATTCTTCCAAAACATGTTACAAAATAACAGGCTTCCATATGTCAGCAAAGTTTAGTATGCTATCTTTCTTACGAGAAAGACCAGACAAAGAAGTCAATCTAAAAGATATTTCTTTGCTTCAAGTATAGACTGGGAGGATGTAAATAGAAAATGAAAGACCATGAGTTACATGTTCTAAGAAACACCATCTTACTAGCAAAGAAAATACAACAAATAGACGTCAAAGACATACAACCAGATTCTACTAGAGAAAAGATCGGATCTGACTTAAACCAACTTATAGATAAGCTCTCAAAACTAGTTGACTCTGTGGGTTGCGATACAATATGTTATGAATGTCGAGGTGTAGAACCTCCTCCGCAACCAAAAGAAAAACCAAGTAAGCTTAGTTCTATTAACTTTCTTCGAGATAAAGAAATCGATCCAAGAACTCTATCTTTAACTAGAAGCACTGCCTTTTTTGTGAGCTTAACTCTTACTGCTGCCTTTATCTATCAAGCAATTACGAAAAGCATAGAGGGCTGGGATTTTATCATGTATCCTTTGGGAGTAACTATGTGCTTTGCACCTGCGACGTTCAATAAGATAGTCAGCAAGACAGCAGGACTAACCACTCTTCGAAGATAAAAGATGAGGAGAATCCCTCTAAAAAAGAAAGGAGTTAGAAAGAAAATGATCGAGAGAATTAAAAGAGTCCTAGCTAAAATAAAAGAGATAGTACAAAAATTTAAAATCGTTATTGTTGCAGGAATCGGGACTATAGTCTTTATTCTTACATTTCTTATAGGAAGAAAGAAACCAACAAGTTCTTCTAGTAGTTGGGGAGGGGGATCTTCGATAAAGCCCCCAACTGGAAGCCCCTGGGATGACAAACCAGGAACAATTATCTCAAACCAACAGAAAATAAATGAACTAAACCATCAAATCGAAATCCTAAAACAAAAACTTGATAACTTATCCAAAGAGGAGCAAGAAATCTTAGATGACTACGAGCAACATAAAAGCGATTTGGACAATGAAACCATTGACTCCTTGTTAGAGAGATTAAAGGCGGCAACTAGCAAACCTCCTGCAAAGCCTACTACAAAGCCCAGAGGCAGAAGAATTACAAGAACCCAGTTTAGCAACAATAGCGCCACCATACTAAATACAACAAGAACTAGAACCACTAGACCTAGAAAAAAGAAAGAAAGTTCATCAAAGGAGTAACTTCACCATGATAACAGTAAGAAACTTTTTTCTATTTGCTTGTATAGGAATCTTTACGTATGGTTGTGCCACCACTCCTAAGAAACCAACTATATTCGATATTCCGCCTGTACAAATTGACTCAGTGCAGCAATATGAAAAGAAGAACGAAAAAGAACTATTCCCAGACCTATCAAATGAAGGAAAGAATATTCTGGAGGGTGCTTCTCCCATCGTCCTTCCCGATGGAAGGACTGGGGTTTTCTTCACTGAGGAACAATTGAAATTTATTGTGGAGTTGGCAGAAAATAGAAAATATCTCCAAGAACAAGGCAAAAATCTAACACAAAGCTACAACACCTTAGTCGACATACTAATGGCAACACAATTAAAAGTCATCCTCTTACAAAATAACTTAGAAATGATGAGGAGCATCGCAGTTTCCGAAGCCACAATGAAAGAAGAATATAGAAGCGATGCCCAGTTTGAAAAATTTAGATCTGTTCTAACTAGTATTATCTCTCTTTTGGGCCTAGCAATCCTAGCCCTTTAGTAGATAAGTGGTGGATATCTTTTGGTTGTATCGTTTTGTTAGCAAGTAAATCTGAAAACATCATACAAGTCCACAAACAGCCCTTACAGTATAATTCTTTATCTTTTCGAAGAGCATCTTTAAATCGATTCATATTTTCCTCATGAATCGAGCCATCCTTATTCAAAATATCGGTAACTTTGAACTTGGTGCTTTCAATTCCCCTTATTCTAAGACACAATCGAAGAGACCCATCAGAATCTATAACCAAATTGTTAGCATTTTCTTCGATATTGCACATATAGGGTTTTTGGTTTTCTATACAATCCATCAAAACAACAAGCGACTCGTGAGCAAGAACTTTTAACTCGCCCTTCCTAGCTTCTTTGAGAATGTAAGAAAAAACTGTCCTAGAGACATTGCTAGGTTTTATAAGAAGTCTTGGATCTAAGGTTTCCGCAAAATCATAATAGTTCGTTTCTCCAAACTCAACCACTGAGATACTAGACCAAATCCCAGCTCTAGTTAGATAAGAAACCAATCCAGGAAGGAATGCCAAAGACTTAGCGTCTGACACAACCTCCGCTACAATATCCCTTACTTTTTTGCCACTTTGATTCATTAGAAACTTTATAGAATGTAAAGCGCTAGATGATTTCTTTGTTCTATCTCCTCCTCTCCTAGAAGACATAAATACAACAGGATCCAAAGAAAATGATATTCCATCTATATAATCCAAAGAAGCAAGCAAATCTTTAATCGTTTCAAAAGACGAACCAGACATATTCGACACAATTGTATAGAGGATGTTTTCTTTATTGCACCTTAAGATCAGATCTTTGAGTTCTCGATACTGAGTAGGCTCACCTCCAAGGAATATGTTATAAGATTCTGGGTTATTAGATTTTATCCTACAGATTGAATCAATAAGATAACTAAAATCTATATCTGTCTTTAGAAGAGTTTTAACTGAGTATGGATCATTGGCATACGTTTTGCTTATCCTACAGTAGGAACATTTAAGATTGCATCTTCTTGTTAGTAGCCAAGTTGCGATATGAATCTGATTCATAATGTCTTCGCCTCCTTCTTGTTAGCAAGAAAGAACATTCCTACTTTTTGTTCAATTTTAGACGAACAGCCTCTATTTGGAAATCATAGCAATGAAGACCTTTAGAAACAAAGCTCAGCGAACCAGGATTAACCTCAATTTCAGAGCTAGTTAGTTCATTCGCCACATATTCAAGCAATAAAGTCAATCCTCCAATGTTTTCAGGAAAGCCACTATAAAGATCCCAACTTCTAAAATAACAAACCATTGAAATAGAATAAGACTTTTGGTTCTGTTCTATAATCTTTAAATCAATTAACCTTAAGCATGGTGACGTTCTCCTTTCAGTTTCATCAGAATAAGGTATATCATATGCTAAGTTTGTTTCTGGATATCCCACCTGAATTGTACAATGATTATTACCAAACCCCTGCTTCTTAAAGTGCTCAATGCACCATTGGAGTTGGTTTGGAACTGTAATCTCAAGATCATAAAGATCTTTTCCTTCGATTCGTATCTGGGGAATCTTGTACTTCCCACCAACGATCCACGTAGAATAACGATAGTGCTCATTTGGAGACAATTTCCCGTTCATAAGGTAATTTACGAAATATTCTTCTATAGCGGAATCCGTTGTAGGAGCAGGAACCCCAGGAGGAGTATACACCGCTAAAGGTCTTTCAGATGGACTCATTATCGTTCCAGCTACGAAATCGAATTCCAACCGACTAGATCCTGCATACGAACCAGACGTCACTTTGTATCTTCGTCCCTTGTCCCATAACTGAGCCAAGAGCTCAAACCAAGTATCATTAATTGTTCTACCCGTTACGAAAACCGGTTGGAATTTTTCTAGAACTGGATCCATTAAACGTAGGCCTCCTTCGTATGTTAGTAGTATCTTCTTGGTTTTTGTTCGGAGGTTAGAAGAATAGATCTAAGAACAAAATTATGAACTCCAATTTAGTAGTCCTTCAAAAAAGTTTTTGGTTCGTAAACTTTTCCTTTTCTTCATACATATTTTCTCGGGGGTTTGTATCTAGTGCCATATATCGCAGTTCCTGAGCTTGATTATCATGCTTTTAGAATTCTATTTGATAAGATTCTTAATGACGCTCCAGTTCGTTTACCAAGCATAGTTAATGGTACAAGTTTTTTACCCGGAGACTCGTTTATTGATTTGTTATTCTCAGACACCTATTCTCATAACTATTACCACTATCTATTTACTCCTCTAGATAGAGGAGAATGGGATTTTTCTCTAAAAATTAGATTGTCTCCGTATGGAAACGCTGGATATGTTTATGTTTCTAGCGAGACAGGATCAAACATCTTCCAGCTTCAAAGCATAGATCTGCAAATGCTCGACTTCTTGCTAGAGTACAAAACAACGGGATTCTCAGACACAACTTCGATAATCGTCTACTACGATACTACCAGTTTTACAGCTCCTAGTTTGGTTACAAATCTATCTAGACTTATTTACATAGATTTGGTCTTTATGCAAAACGGAATCACAGATATTATTCTTCTGCCAGATGACGCATTATTTCCGAACCAGAAAAGTTTGCTTGATTCTTTGTACTATGACTACATTCTAGAAAAACATTTCAAACTGTTGAGTGGAATTTTTAATCGAATGCCCCCGTAAAGGAGGAAAAACCTAATTGTTCACCGTATCTGATTTCATTAGCCTTCTTCGATATCTTAAAGGTGAACCTGAAAATGTTGACCTGCTTTTGCAAGAACTTCTTGTATCTGAAAAAGCAAGTACGTTAAGCTTTTTTGATGCTATCATTGACCAATATGCATTTGCTTCTGACGACTATAAGAGACTAAGAAAATTTCTCATCGATTGGTACTCGGCACTAAAAACGTTGGTTTCCATATCAAGGAATGTAACCGACGTATTTACCCTTCCTGAGGCACATATCGAAGAGTTGCTTCGATCAATGGGGTTACCATTTCCAACATACCGAATTTCATCTTTTAATAAAATCTTGTTGCTTTTAGACTTAGTTCGTTTGTACAAAACAAAAGGAACCCCTACTTCTCTGTCTAGTTCTCTAAGATATCTTGGCATTGTTAATAACCCAGATATTGTTGAGTACTTTCTAACTCGAATACAAACTCCAAGTGGTCCCGATTTTGTTTTTCGACCAAACATAGTTCAAACATCTAAGTACATAACAACTCCCCTCATTCGATTACCATCTAGAAGTTCTAGCTTAGATCCTATTAAGATTAGCATTGAATCATATACCGCTCCTCTTGTTGACTTGTCATATGAGGACGTAAAAAGATTCGACCCGCACTGGATGTTAGAAAAAGATACTCTCTCTTTCTTAGCCAAAGGTCGTTCTCTCCCAATGAAAACTCCTCATTTTGCAATTCGAGAGAACGTACCTCTAAGCGACCAGCTTGCTATCATCTCCGCGGTAACACGTAGAAGAGTTCGAGATGAGTATGAAACATTCTTACAAACGCAGGAACTTAATCGAGTTATTAGATTTAGTTTGTATGCAAAAACAAAACTTTCTTTGCTTGAGATCTATGTAGCTTGTTGTTATTGTTTAAATCGTTACTATGGGCAAAGAATTAGTGGGTTCTCGGACTCTTTCTTAATATATGATGGAACTAGTTTAGATCTTGAAACCATAATCAATGAATTTACCACCTTGTATTTTCAAAGATTAGTAACTCGAGATGAACAAAAAGAACTCCGAAACCAATTCTTAGATCTATTTACAAGACCCATTGGCTCTGATTTCTTAGCTCCCTTGTTTTCATCTCCAGAGCAAGTCTTAAAGCAAATAAACTTAGACTTGTTCAATTACATTGATTCTTGGTTTACTAGTGGTAATGGAGATTCTATTACCACAGAGGTCCTCTTCTTACTAACCTCTTATATCGATTTATATGTTCTCCCAGAAAGTTATCCAAGAATTGCCACTACGATTGGTCCTAGAAGTATCGTAAATCGTTATATTCTAGACGTAGTGAATTTCTTCAAGCCCCACAGAGCTAGATTCCTAGGATTAATTCATACACTATACATTAACTCTCCATTAATGGATGCAGTAGTTTCAGAAGATAAGCTGCAAGTAAATTACGAAAAAGACCTTCTAGATTTCCACACCATGGACAGCGAACCATGTTGTGGAAACGAGTACGTTGTTTGTCATGACTCAACGGTTACAGATTTGTATCATTCTAGAGACCATTATGACTGTGGTTCATACCATGATGTCGGGGTATCCGATGATAAGTCTCCTGAAGAGGTTGTAATTAATTACTATAGAACCTTACCAGAGGTAGTTCGCTCCTTTCCAGTATTCCAAGGAATATGGCAAAATGATCCACAAGTTTCATGCTCCCATTACATTGACCCAACGACTTACAATTGGTATATGACCGTTTTAGATGGGACTTCGGTTCCCATCTATACCATATGCACCGGTTCGATGCCAGAATTCGATTGTGAGGGTTGCTTTGATATTCCAACCAGCCAAGACTATACGTATGTAAAAGCATTTCTAGTTGCCGACTTGGCCCTTCAATCCGGAACAAAGCGTCTTCTAAAAGGCCAGACCACTGAACGCATAGAATTCAAATCTGAAATTCTAGATGGAACCCTCTTAACTTCCCTTTGTGTTACAATGGTTTCTGACTCAACTGGGGTTTCAGATCAATATTTCTATATCATTACACAACGAGACAGACTAGGATTTACAATTAGATTCTCAGCCCCAATTGTTTCCGAAGAATATACCTTAAGCTGGATGGTTCATTATGTTGAGTATCCATACGTTGGGAAAAGAACTGGGGTTAGTTCCATTCCAGCAAATTCTACTGGAATGAGAGTTTCTTTCCCACAACCATTGAGTTCTAATGATTATTCTTTATCTACAACCATTTGCAACACAATAGAAGAGTCTCCCAGGATGCTCTTCTATGATATCGTATCTAAAGATGAGAATGGATTTGACATTGAATTTAGTGCTAGTGTTCCAACAAGTCATTACCAACTCAATTGGGTAGCTAGTGAGAACTAGCACAAAGAAATGTACAAATTAGCACAACAAACACACATAGGGGGTACTTTACGATATGGCGGTATATTATGATGATGGCCAATTAGCGGTCACTACCCCACCATCAAAAGACGAGCACGTTATTAGAAAAGCAGATATAGATACCTACAAAGATATCAGTCAGTGGAATGCTTCAAAACTTAAAGATATACCCATTGATGTTACGAACCCACAAGATAAGTATGCCCTTGGATACGACTCTACATCTGGCTCATTGAAATTTATGCGAGTCGAATCCTTAATGGTTAGTGGTTACTCGGGTTTTAGTGGCTACTCTGGCACAAGTGGTTTTTCTGGATACTCAGGTTTTAGTGGTGAAAGCGGACAAAGTGGCTTTTCTGGATACTCGGGTGAAAGTGGTCTTAGTGGGGAAAGAGGCCCTAGTGGTTACTCGGGTTATAGCGGGAAGAGTGGGCTAAGTGGCTTGTCAGGAAAAAGTGGCTTCAGCGGTTACTCAGGAGTGAGTGGTTTTAGTGGAGAAAGTGGTCATAGTGGCTACTCAGGATACTCTGGGAGGAGTGGTCTCAGCGGTTACTCAGGAGTGAGTGGCTATTCAGGCGCAAGTGGCGAAGTTGGAGCCTCTGGTCTAAGTGGTTACTCAGGATTTAGCGGGAGTAGTGGGTTTAGTGGATATAGCGGAAAAGATGGATTTGATGGATTGTCTGGATTTAGTGGTTACTCAGGATGGAGCGGACAAAAAGGCGAACAGGGTGAAAGTGGTGTCAGTGGAACCAGTGGTAAGTCAGGGGTTAGCGGCTATTCTGGTTACTCTGGAGTGAGTGGTTTCTCAGGCTATTCGGGAGTGAGTGGTTTTAGTGGCTATTCTGGAGACAATCCAGGCACCAGTGGTTACTCAGGTTATAGCGGTGTACCAGGCCCAGTTGGTGCAAGTGGTTACTCGGGGTATAGTGGTCCAAGAGGCACTAGTGGCTATTCTGGATATAGTGGCGAATCTGGACTAAGTGGCTATTCGGGAGTGAGTGGTTTTAGTGGATATTCAGGTCCACAAGGTGCTGAGGGACTAAGTGGCTATTCGGGAGTGAGTGGTTTTAGTGGATATTCAGGTCCACAAGGTGCTGAGGGACTAAGTGGCTATTCGGGAGTGAGTGGTTTTAGTGGATATTCGGGAGAGAGCGGACTAAGTGGTTACTCTGGAGTGAGTGGTTTCTCAGGCTATTCGGGAGTGAGTGGTTTTAGTGGCTATTCTGGTTGGTCAGGATACTCGGGAGATAACCCGGGTTCGAGTGGTTACTCGGGATTCTCTGGTTACTCAGGTACTGATGGAGCAAGTGGCTTTAGTGGCTACTCAGGAGTAAGTGGATTCAGTGGGTATTCTGGTTGGTCAGGATACTCAGGGTGGAGTGGAACAAGTGGTTTTAGTGGGTATTCTGGTTGGTCAGGATACTCGGGAGATAACCCTGGTTCGAGTGGTTACTCGGGTTATAGTGGCCAGTCAGGGGTAAGCGGCCACTCCGGTTTTAGTGGATATTCTGGAATAAGTGGTATATCTGGCTTTAGTGGATATTCTGGTTGGAGTGGCTACTCAGGATACTCGGGCATAAGTGGGCTTAGTGGAAAGAGTGGTATAAGTGGTTACTCTGGTTACAGTGGGTTAAGTGGTTTCTCGGGCTATTCGGGAGATAACCCTGGTTCGAGTGGCTATTCAGGGTATTCTGGATCAAGTGGCTTTTCTGGTTACTCGGGTGCAAGTGGTTTTTCAGGCTATTCGGGAGATAACCCTGGTTCGAGTGGCTATTCAGGGTACTCAGGGTACTCTGGAATAAGCGGAAAGAGCGGGCTAAGCGGTTACTCGGGCATAGGAACCAGTGGTTTCTCAGGGTGGAGTGGTTACTCAGGGTGGAGTGGTTACTCAGGGTGGAGTGGGCAGCAAGGTTGGCCAGGAAATAGTGGGTTTAGTGGATATAGTGGAGTGTCTGGATACTCGGGATGGAGTGGATTTAGTGGGAAGCAAGAAAATAGACTTAAGTACATAACTTGGCTTATTCCAAATCCTAGCTCCGGTGAGATGCCTAACGGAATAACTCTAGAAAATATTTTCCTGTATCGAGTTGATGGCTATGTTGTTGGTCCAGAGGGGGCCGAGGCCCAAATCCAAATTAAAACATTTACCGATCCCCTAGGAACCAAACAAAATGTTCTTTCCTATGCCCTAACTCTTGGAAGATCCGCATCTTATAGTTATGATATTTCTATTTCCAATATCAATGCCGGGAGTTGGTTCTCGTTAGATATACAATCAGTAACTTCCAGTCCTACTTTCTTGGTTTGTGTTCTGTCATATATCAATAACGATTAAGATTGGGAGATTAGATTAAAAAAGATGGAAGAAAGAAAAGGATCATTTACCCCCAGTATAGGCCAATCAGAGTTTGAAGTTAGTTTTTCTCCAGCTCTACCAGATACAAACTATGAAGTTTTTGTAACCATGGTATGTTTAGAAACCAACTCCAAAGCCATGTACTTTCAATCAGCATATAATAAGACTACTTCTAGTTTCTTTGTAAAACTTAGTGGACCAATTCCATCTTCTAATTATCGAATAGATTGGCATATAGTAAAAAGTTAGTTTCTGAACAAATTTTTAGGACTATCTCTCTAGTCGGTTTACATAAGTAATAAAAAAAGAGGCAGGAAGAAATTCAAATGACAGATACCAAGAAACAATACGTAGTTTCTATCTCAGATCATATCGAAACGAGTGATTCTCTTGGACAGAAACAAAGAGATGATAACTCAGTTCGTCCAAAAGGAAAAGTTGAGATCTATCAAGTTCTTCCTGATGGAAGCAAAAAGCTAGTAACCACAAGTAATCTTGTGGTCTATGTAGGAAGATCTTTAATATGCGAAAAAATCTTAGACCTAGAGAATAGCCAGAACGCAACGAGTAAAGAGGAGTTTGTTTCATGGCTTAGTGTTGGATCTGGGGGATGCACTCAAGGTGATCCTCTTGCTCCCATACCCCCAACGCTTACCGATGTAGGTTTGGCGAATGAGGTTCCAATTGCTTCCTCTGGAACAACCCTGGCAGATCTGAGAGGGGGTAAGTACTATAAGGCTCCTTTCGACGAAGTTATCTTTGAAAGGGATCCACTGAATGACGATGAGTATCTAATAGCAAAAATCGTTACTACCATTAGATCTGAGTGGTGTAATGACTTCAACATCAACGAGGTTGCTTTGTGGTCATCTACATCTAGAAATGCTGGGCATAGTGGCCCGTTCCATCTGTATGCGAGAGCCACGTTCCCAACTTTAGTTAAAGATGCTCTTGGAATTATCCAGTTTGTTTGGTATCTATTCTTTTAGGAGGACCAGCAAGTATGTCTAAAAAAGAAGATCTTCTTTCTTATATACTAGAGCAAATCAAAGAGGTTGAGAACTTTCCCACCGATGTCATAGCAGATAGTGGGGAAAGATATCTTGGTTGGTTAGATTTCTTAACAGGAAAGAAACCCAAGAAAAGGGCTACGGATAAAGATCTTGCCAAGGTCGTCGACCGACTTACGTCGAAAATTAATGAACAGGTCATAAGCCCTGCATCCAAAAATAGTGACCCGTCTGAGTCTAAAGGGGAAGCAGATTCTTTCGTTCCTGAATCTAAAACCGATGCCCTTGTTATAAATCTCATTAACTCTCAGCCCCTAAAGACTACCCTTAAACTTATGAAACCAGAATTTGTATCGAAATGGTATACTTGGTTCTCAGAAGCCAAGTACTCTGAGTCGAAGGCTAAGGCCCTAAGTCTTAAACGGTATGTTAAAGGCGTTACAAATGACGATATAAGAAATGCTCTTTATATTACAATTAGAAAAGAAATGAAAATTCCAGTATCTTCATACGAGTCACTCAGAAAGAATATACAAAAACATCTAACTAGTGGGAAAGTTTTTGATGCCCTAGAAAGGTTACAACAATATGATATAGTTACTAACTTTCTAGTTATCTTAGCAATAAAAGAAGCAGGCAAACTTGCCGCAGCTCAGTCAGCAATCCCGGGTCTTACCAAAGAATACATCCTAGTTCTTCGTCGCGGAATGAGAATGGATAGGACATTGTATGCTTCTCTAAGATTCCTTCTGGTTAAGGGAAAACTCTATCTAACTCCAATACAAAGAAAATTGCTTTTACTAAATGTTATCCTAAACTTATCTTGATAAAAAATCTATATGTACATAGTGGAAGGGGGTGATAGAAACAATCTTCTAGTAGAAAGGGAATAAAATATACATAGAGTAAGTTAACAAACCTAGACAACAAAATCACACCTACAACAATAGGGCAAGGAGGAAATATGCCTATTTCTCCAGGTGTCTATACAAAGATTTTTGATTTATCCACTTACGTTGAAGCAGTTCCTAGTACCGTTTCTTTTCTTGCGATCTTAAGCCGCAAAGGCGAAGATAATGTCATGAAATTCGTTAGTTCTAGAAGCGAATTCGTATCAGAATTTGGAGAACCCAATATCTTAGACTTTGGAACTAGTTATAGCCAGGGTCCCTACGTGGCTTATAATTACTTGGGAGAAAGTGGAGCTCTGTATGTCCTAAGAGTGCTCCCAAACGACGCTACCTACTCAAATCTTAGAATTAATTTAACAGAAAATACCTCGACAGACTACACCGTTTCGACCGATTCAATTTCTGGTCTAAATACCAAAAGCGAAATAGATACAAACTTGGTCTACGATGGAACCTCAGGAGTTATTCCTCTTTGTATCTTTTATCCTATTGGTAGAGGCGATGCATATAATGCAGTAGGGATTCGCTTAACTCCGCATGCTAACCCTCTTGTTTATGGCGTTTATACACTCGACATATATGAAAGACAATCAGACGGGGACGAGGTAATTTCTGAGTCTTTCGAGGTATCTTTCGATAAGGAAGCAATAGATTCGAGTGGGAGCTCCCTCTTTATTGAAGATGTCTTAAATACGTATTCCACTTTCTTACGATGCAAAGTGGGAGATGCTGGCTACGAGACTATAGGAAAAATTTACGCAAAAGATATGTCTCCAGATGTTAGTGTGGTACTAACTCAAAATTCCGCCTCCATCACTGACCCAAAACAAGACTTTTCCCTTTGGGAAAGCCAAGAAACCGGACACGCTACCTATATGGTTATCTGCAAGGACTCTAGAGGTAATACTATCTGGGGATGGTTAGGCGAGTCTGCTTCTAATGGAACCACCGTCCATGTATTTAGCACTAAGAATCTCAGCAGTGGAACTAGAGGTTGGTCTGGAGATACCACAAATTTTGATACAACTAGCGGCGGAATAACGTACCAAGTTAAGAAGAGCTTAGCTTCGATTTCTTCAGCTTTCGTTTCTGCCACCCCGGTTCCTCTTAGAAAGGGCTCATTGGGATCTCTTCTTAATAGCAATGGGACAGTAAATACTACCGTAGCAACCCAGTTATTATCTCAGGCGTATTTGGGGGCTATTGATCCTTCAGTCCTAGATACTGAGAATTATTACTTTAACGTTATCTGGGATGCTGGTTATCCCACCGAAGTTAAAACCCAGATCGCGGCTCTAGCAAAAACTCGAAGAGATTGTATCGCCCTTCTTGATAATGGGGACAATTCGAGTTATACCACCAGTATTCAGAAAAGATCTAACGAGCATACATTTAATTCTTTCTATGTTGCCCTTTATGAGGAGTATAACAAAGTCTATGATCCATTTATTGGAAGAGACGTATGGTTTAGTCCCTTGTACCATATTAGTTACCTTCTTCCAAGAAATGACTTGGTAGCAGAGGTCTGGTATCCAATTGCTGGTTTCAATCGAGCTTCTATTGACTCAATCAAGGAGCTTAGATTTAACCCCAGCCTCGCACAGCGAGACCAGATGTACTTGAAGCGGTTAAACCCTATCGTAAAGTTCTTAGAAGGTTACGTGGTATGGGGACAATTAACCAGCCAAATCAAGGCCAGTGCCTTGACAGATATTAATATTGTAAGGCTCGTTCTATATTGCAAGAGGGCCCTAGAAAGATACTGTAGGAATTTTATCTTTGAGCTCAACGACGTAATTACTTGGAACCAAGTTAAGGCTGACATAGTTGACTTTCTAGAGGATATTAAGAAAAGAAGGGGTCTGTATGATTTCTCCGTGGAAGTTGGGGCCACAGAGTATGAAAGAAAGAGGAAACAATTCCACGTTAACGTAATCTTAGAGCCTACTCGAGCAGTTGAGCAGATTAATCTCAATTTCTTCATTAAGTAACGAAAAAAGAGAGAATCTTGGTCCTTGCTCACCTTTGTTTGTAAGTATAGAAGAGAGTGGTGAGCAAGGACCAAAACCAAAAAACTAGCAACGAGGACTTTAGCTATGATAAGAAAGAAAATAAGAAAAGAACTAGTTGCTACAATAATTCTTATAAGTATGATATGTATCTGTTTCATTCTTCAGATACCTTCTTTAATTAGCGCTGGAGACCCAGAAAGTCAACCAGTGTCCCAATCTAGTCCACAAGCCCCTGTGCTAAAAGGCCAGTGCCCCAAAACCAAGGTAGTAGGGGATGTTTCCGATTGCTTTAGATGCCATGTTCCAGTAACTTTTCGATTGCGAGAACCAGATCCCTTAGAACATATCAGGCTGCCTATGCCTAAGATCTATCCTCAGATAGATAAAGACGGGAACATTGAGAAAGTGACTTGGTTCCTTGACAATATTGACTCAGAAGACGCAAGGCGCTTAATTGATTGGTGCAGATCTAGAAACATCAAACATGTAGTTATAGAAATTCAATCCCCAGGGGGATCTCTTTTTGAGGCTTGGCGAATTGTTGGTTTAATTAGAGAAGCCCAAAAAGACATGGTTGTAGAAACCAGGTGCTATGGCTTTGCGGCAAGCGCCGGATTTCTAGTTTTAGTATCTGGATCAAAAGGCCACAGATTTGCATCTAGAACTGCCCATCTTATGTGGCACGAACTGCTGGCATTTTCTTTGTTTAAAGTGGAAACTCCAAGTAGCTCAGAAGAGACATCTAGAGTTCTAAGGAAATTTCAGGATATTGCCAATACGTACATAGCAACCAATTCATGCAGTAAGAAAGAAGATCTAGATAATCTGATTAAGAATAAAAACTTCTGGTTGAGCGGAGAGGAAGCGCTAAAGTACTGCTTCATAGATGGGCTGATAGAAAACTGAGAGAGGTTCTAGTATCTCTCTTACTTTTTCGTTTCCCCTAGCATTAGAACAAAAAAATAACCCATCCATACCCTCCTTTCCTAGAGGGGAGAGAGCCCCTTCTTTGAGCTCTCTCCCCACAACCTTTCATTTTATTTTCCTAAGAAAATTAGCATAGCAAAAATTAGACCTCAAAATCACGCCTTTTTGATATCGAAATATGGAATTCGGAACTTATCTTGGTAACAATTTTGCTACAAATGTACAAAAAAATAACTTAAATTTGTCACAATGAGACAATCTCAAAAGACTCACTAATAAAGGAATACAGAGATAAGGAAGATTCGTTCTTTTTTTCTTGTTCCTTAGAGCTATTAGGATCAAAAGAAAGAGGAGGAGAGGAAGGAAGGGAAGAATCTAAAGAGGAAAGCAAATCTTCCTCCTCTTTTTCTGGTAATAAAGAGGGAGAAGGAAGATCTTTCTTTCTAGAAGAACTCTTCTTTTTTATTGCTCCACCCAAGAGAATAGCCTCAAGCATCGTAGGATTAAAACAAGTCTCTAAACACTCACACTCATAGCTTTTTAGAAGAGGAAACTTAGATTCAATCTTTTCAATAATATCCTTCGCTTTCCTACTCTTGGTATAATAGACTGAGTTCCTAGTAAGATTGAGTTTCAAGATACAATGCTTTAAGAAAACAAGCAAATCCTGTTTATCAAGCTCCCAAAGTGAAGTCCCAGAATGATTAAAACAACCATTCAAAAAGTAATTGAACTCTCCATTCTTAAGAAACAATTTAATGAGATACGTATTTGTGATCCTAGAATCTTTCTTAATATGAGATGGAACCGGAGCATCTTCTCTGGAAAATAACCAGTCTATAACATCTTTGAATACATTTCCAGATAGTACGCTCCTACTAAATACACCATCTGCAATTTGCTGAGATAGACTACTTAGATCCATTCTTCAAGAATTCTCCAATTGTACTAGAAACAAAGTGGTAGAATGAAGAACACCTCGAAGTTACATCCAAGTCTTCTAGACGTAACCGAAATTGACTTGGATCTCTCTGTACTAATTTGATCTTAGAAATTAGTTCATCTACACTATCATAAAGGTTCGATGAGGGAAGAATTTCCGGGTAAGAAAACTTATTTGGAGCCAACGGAATAGCGCCTCCAAGAATAGCATCTATTATCTGGTAACCAAATGTTTCTTCCTTGCTTGTAGATAGAACGATGAGGCACTTAGAAATAAAATCATAGTACTGATTCCAGGTTGTAGCATTTGGTCGAATAATCTTACAACCAATCTCCCTTTGGACTCGTTTCTCTACTCTTTTTGTAACTTTTTGCATGCATGGTCTAGCTAGAGACGCGATAGTAATCGGCCGATCTGAATTTCGCTGTCTTTCCGTAAGTTTTGATCTACTTCCCGCTACATAAGATGGAGGAAAAGGCACTCCTGATACAAAGATTTCTGTATTAACACGGCCTTTTTCCAAAAGTTTGTTTCTATGATACTCAGATCCTACAAAAACACCATTACACATCTCAAGGATTTGTTTCTCGTAAGCAAATTTCCTCTTTCTTATTCCAGAGAAAATATCATATCGATTCAAACTAGTGGCGTGGCAGAAAGCAAAAACATAATCCGGCCTACCATGAAATAGCAAAGCAGGAAAGATTCCAGGATAACTAATATCAGTTAGAAAAAGAATATCATCTTGTCTAAGATAAAAGTAATCTTCAAGCATCTTCGCTTCCCACTGAATAGATGCTTTCTGGGGAGAAAATTCAACGGAATACTCCCCAAAACACTCGCCAAACGGAAAGCAAGAATCAACAGGTCCCAATATCTCAACTTGTGAGAAATAGTTAGAAAACTTAGTTCTAAACTCCTTTATCCACCATTCTTGGTATCTTAGTTTGGCTGGAAACTGAGGAGCAATAACTAATCGTCTAGGAATTTTCTTCTTTGATACCATCTGACTTCCTCCATATAGCTCTCGAATAGAATATACTTCTTTTCATATCGCCATAAATCTTTCTGGCTCGGATAGACTAAGTTTAAAATTCTTTCTTTCTTAGAACTTATATCAGAAGGAAGCTCAGATAAAAATGGAGATTGCATACTAGTTGAGTAAAAGATTAAAGACGAGTTGTCTAAGTACTTAGAGACAAAATGTCTACAAAATGATCCTACAAATTTATGCAGTGGGTGGTGCTCAGAATAAGGATCTGGAGCTAGGACCATACTAGGTTCCCATTCCATAAGAACTCTTCCCAATTTTACCTCAAGCAAATCGTCACTGTAGAAATACGTTTGCTCAATGGTAGAAAAAATAGATATAGGTACGTGCTCCTCTAGTATAGGAACTAAGTTCTTACTTTCTAGAATTCTAGACTCATTTTTTGAATCACAATAAGAAATGAGAATTTCATTTCCTTCCTTCTGACACAAATTATACAAAGCTGAGAAACAACCAATTAGTTCGTCATCACAATGGGGAGAGCAAATTAGAACTTTCATTTTTCCCTCTACTGCTCCCATCTTTTTCAAATATGGGGCAAGATGTTTAGAATTGAATAGAACTCATCCCTACAAGCTTTGTGAACCATGAAATCTCCATACAAAGAACTAATCGCACATTTATCAACATAGTAAAATACAGCCACTCCCTCAACAGATCCCTTCGATTCTTCATGATAGTACTTAACAATAGTATCTAATAGACTACCAACAAGGTTCCTACAAGCTTGAAGATCTTTATCGATACTCTCTGGAGAAACAGAACTAAGGGTATTCCAGACCAATTCATCTAAGTCACCAAGATCCGAATCACAAATAATTCCAACAAATAAGGGCCACCCAAAGGCCTGATATTTCCTAACGAGCAATGGGGAGTAATTTTTCTCAATCAATCTCGTTCTAACCGACATGATTTCAATCCTCCTTTCTTGAACATTTTTTCTTTTTTCTCATCCTCCCTTTTCTTCTCTATGGTTTATGTTCTAAGTAGAAAAGATGAGATCTTACCGGAACAAACAAAAAAATAATACACATTCACCCTACTTTTTTACTTTAGTATTAGGGAGGAATTTGGCGGTGCAATACACGCCGCTCCCCCCTCCCCCTAGTAGTCCCCCTAGACATAAATCAATCGGTAATAAGTATCTATTTCTGGTTCTGGTAGTGGGGTCGAATTTAGTAAATATACAATTCTTAACAAAAATCGTTTCCCCAGCTAATCCAAAACAAACCAGAATCGAAATACAAACTAAAAAGTACTTTACTAATCTAGGTATATTAGAACAAATCACACCTGTTAAAATTGTCAGAATACAAGCTATTACTATAAGTAACTTATTATGAGTGAACCAAATCATATACAATAAGTTCCAGAAAACAGGTATCAAGGTAGCGCTCTTCGTTTTTCAAAAAGTCTATTATTCCTCCCTATAGCCACCTGCGAATCCTCTTTCGTAATTAAAATACGGATTCTGAAAACCCATTGCTAAGAAGTAATCGATTTGTTCCTTATTTGCAAACTGCAATACATACTTCTTGAGTCCTGCTTTGCCCTTCTCCTCTAGAGGCCCAGCAAGAATGGCCTCCCCAACTCTTGCCCCAGCTTCGGGCAGCTCGGGAATGACCTCTCCTCGGAGGTCTCTAATATTTGGCCCAATAATGGGGGCGGATTTGATCTTACTAATCGCAAACCTGACTTTGCTAATTAGATCAGTTACAGGGACTTTCTGGAATTCAGCCCTAATCTGAAGCCTCCAACTCATCAATTGGTCCGGGTCTACTCCCGGACACTCACCTCGGTAAGCCGCCCCGAGGCAATGATCAGCCGCCATTGCAAACTTAAAATCATCACATATTCGATAATAATTCCTTGACTTGTCTCTAATTAACCAACAATCATTACAAAACACTAGCGGCTGGGGGAATGACAAATCTGGAATCAAAACAAATCCTACGTCTGCTAGTTTGTTAAATGTAAACATTTCAGACAAATGCAACAAGAATTGTCCCAACGAACTCCCTCGAACGAATTCTGAAGGCCCATATTCTGAGCCTGGATCCCCAGGCTCGTGGTGATCAATTGTAACGATTTTTGGAAGAGAGAAATAAGATTTGAACTTTAGAGGGACTCTGCACTCAACTTGTATGATTTCATAATAATCATTCGTAATCTCAATTGGATCGGAATCTTTGGCCTGACTGGGACTTACTCTCTGATTGCCCTTTCGGGCATACAATATTGGCATTCCTAGTAATCTACATACTTGCTCGATTCTAAACATTTCGGGGTCTGGTGCCCCAAGTAGAACGAGGATCTTTTTGTCGATGTTATTCATGCTCCCTCCTTTTTCTTTTTTGCTTTTTTGTTTTTCTTATTGTTCTAATCGATAGCCTTAAACAATTCCATCGTTACTTGGTCCGAATCCTCATTAAACGAATTGACTCTAAGAACCAAGTCTGAGATCTCAACTAATTGGTTATTAGAATAGCCTCGAATTATAATTGTTGCGAGTTTAGTTTTAGTTTCTTGTTTCCATTGACTAAAATCAGATTGAAACTGGGAAGAAATAGAACATTCTCCATCCGTAATAAATACGATATCATTCTTCTTACTGTTAGATATGTATTCTTTAGCCTTACTTAGGGGCATTTCAAAATCGGTGCCCCCACCAAAGAAGAATGATGAAAAATCAAGGATCATTTCAGTAACATTCGGAGTATCTTTTCTAATTGGACCAACTGAATAGAACTCCGACTTACTTCCAAACTGAGATAAGACAATTTCTCGATTCTCCTCAAATGCCAATTGAATCAAGGCTAGAACGGTAGCCTTGGACCAAATTTCTTTGGCTCCTTCCATAGAGCCAGATCCATCTACTAGAACATAGATTGGCCCCTTGGATTCTGGTTGGGGCAATTTTGTCCCATACATTAGCAATTGATTTTCAATGAACTTTCTCTTAAATACTTTCTTCAATTCCGGTCTTTTCAAAAAGACCAGTTCTACTGGAAGGACTCGGGATAAGTCATTCCCGAATTCCAACGTTGTAATCTCTCCAGAAGAATGACGAACTTTATTCTTTCGAATACTTGAGAGTATTCTACGATAACGACCTAATTTTTCAGATAGTTCTTTTAGTTTGTTATTTCTTCGCAATTTTTGAACTATCTTTAGTTTCTCCTCAATACTGGTTTGAGTTATTTGACCGGGTTCACGGCCAAATGACATAGCTTCAATTCTATCTAATTCTTCGTTAGTTTCTTGAATAGATTTCCTAATAGCAGTCCTAATTGCTCCCTCATCAATCGAGGGGGCTTGCATTTGGTCATATTCTTGTTTTAGCTGACTATATTGACTTTGAATACTCTGGGCCAGTGGTGAATTCGCCTTCCCAGATTCAGACAATGTCTGGAACATTGAATTTAACTCCTCTAGTTGGTCTTCGTACTGTTTCAATTTCCGGATTTGCTCTTCAGACTCCTCAGGAATTCTAAGTAATTCTATCATATTGCTTAAAGAAATTGCGGAAGCGAACTCATCTAGTACTGTTTTCGTTCTAATTTGTTTCCATTCTTTTAGGTCAAACAATTGGTCAAGAATCGTTTTGTTCACGGATAAAGACTTGGGTATCTGCTTGATCTCTCGAATCTTGGGACTAACTTTATACAATGACGCAAATATATCTTCCACTAGGGGTTCCCAGTGGGGAGTCCTTTGGGATTGGAGACAATTAGCAACCACTTCAAATTCTTTGACGTGATTGAAATACATTTTATCTAATTTGCTCAATTCGAGAAGGTTGTTTTCTCCCATGCTGCACCTCCTATTCTTCATACGTCATAAATAAAAGACTAGCCCTAGTAACTTTGCTGGAAAATTCTTTCAGAATTGATTCGAGTTCCTCAGAATTGAAAACTCTAAAGCATTTCTGACTAAACAATGAGAATCTTCCTCGAGGGATAATCTGGATTGGAACCAGGAATAACTCTAAATCAACCCTTAATGCTTCAATTGGAACGAATGGTAATTGAACTTCTACTAGAAAGAATGGTTCCCTTGATTTAACCGTCCGAATATTAACCCTATGATTACTAACATTAAAGAACTCATAAGAATCAAATCGAGAATCCTTTTCAATTGACACTTGGTTTGAATCAATCTTTACTGCGTAACTAGAACTAAACAGAATAGACTTGATTTGAAAATTTGATTCCATAATTTTGAAACAATCTTGTAAGACTCCATAATCGTTAAATACTCCATCTTTCCTTTCAACTACTTCCACCATATTAGAGCCCTCCTTGAAGAGCCCTGTCAACAATTCTCTTGTGAATAGCGGTAATATCTTCTTTGTACTTGGCTATTAGGTCAGAATCTTTTGGAGTCATTGGAGTCAGGGCCTCAATTTTGGCCAAAATATCTTTAATTCCCTTATTGGCCTCAAGCGTCGAGGCCAAATCTGAACAATTTCTCTCTAGTTCATTACAAATATCTAGATACTCGATTAGAGTTTGCCTAATAGGCGAAACCATTGAAAGAATAATCTTGTTAATAACTTCGATTTGCTCTGGTTCCTGCCAGAGCACATACGTAAGAATCTCAAAATGGTCAGAATCAACTGACCCGCATTCCTCTAAGTAAGCTTTGCATTTCAGAATCTTGAGAACTTTCCGCCACCTTCGGTCACTTACAATAATTCCTTCGAATCTTAGCTTATTCCACAATTCAACCAATTGATCCAGAACCAAATTCGAAACCTGAATCGTTTGAATATCTTTGTCAATTTCTTCCAGCTCAGACTTGCTCATAATTGGTTGACTGGGAGGAAATTCAGGCAATTCTATAAGCCTTCTAAAATCATTGGAATCTTTTGTGTAATCCACTATACTTCTAAAAACGAATCGATCGAATGTTCCTACTAGTTCTGATTCATTCTTATTAGGTAATTGGTTACTCGCTGCATAACAGCTAATCAGGGGACAATGAATTGGAGTACCATCATTATAGAAAATTCTTTCATTCAAAATTGAGTTTAATGCTGGCAATATAATAGTCGCATTCCAAATCTCATCAATAAAGGCAATTTCCGATTCCGGCAACTTGCCAGTGGTAATACGGAAGTACTTGTCTGACTCTAAACCACTCAATGAAATGGGTCCTAATAGCTCTTCCAATGTGGTAGTCTTGTGAATTAACCAACTAAATGTATTCAATCCAATCAATCTTCCCAATTCTGTGATTAGTTGCGACTTTGCAGTCCCTGGGGGACCGATCACACAATAATGCTCCTTACTTAGTAGAGCCAGAATTGCAATTTCAATTTCTCGATTCCTCGCAATAAATCTATTATTCAATTCTCTAATTACGGGAGCCATGTTGTTTTTCATAGGCCCCTCCTTATCTCCCCTCTCGATGGGGAGTTATGCCCCTGCTGGGGAAGATCTTTCCCCATACGCTTTATGGTCGGGGGCTCGACCAGAAAATTTTGTAAAGCTAGTTAGAATTTTGGGTTTGTCCTAGTTCAATATGTATTAGCTAGAACTAATCTTTTTAGTTCCTTTGGATTTGTACAACAAAAATATCAGTAAACCAATTTTAAGACCAACCCCCCTTTCTCTCCTAGTCCCTTTTAGTCTAGATTTGACTAAAAGGAACTGGGAGAAAGAAAGGAGGGGAGGGGTTAATCAAACGTAGTAAAATTCCCCTGGGGAGCTTCCAGTCCAATCGAGACGAACTGGATTCCCCAGGGGAAAGTCGAGCTTAAACCTTGTTCTTGGCAGAGGGCTTGGCCTCCGAGGTAGTAGCCTTCTTGGCCTTGGCCTGCTCAAAGGCCTCAGCCAAGAGGGTACCCCGAACCGGTCGAAGTACCTTCCCCTTACCCTCGCACCGAGGGCAGGGGATGGCCTGGGGGCGGGAAATCATGGCCCGATAGACGTAACTACCCGATCCCTTACAGGTCGGGCAGGTCATATCCTTTCCCTCGAACTCGACCTTTCCAGTTCCAGAACAGGTGTGGCACCTGGAGGTCTTGATTCCACTGCCGCCGCAATAAGGACACCGATCAAGAACCAGATTTACCATGATCTTTCCTCCCGATCCCCCGACCCCTTCGATGGGGTCTTGGCGGAGACTTATGCTCATGGGAACTCTGCCCTTATACGGCTGTGAGCTCAGCCGCCTAGCCCGATTGTTAAAACTCCGACGAGGTGGGCTAGGAATAAAGTCCTCGTCAGACCAGGTGTCCGCCTATGTTGTTTGAACCCCCTCTAGGTGGCGGACTTGCCTAGGGGGGGAGATAAGGGGGAGGGTTAGGTCCGGATGGCTCTAGCGATCCGGGCCCGACTAATCTCCCCCACCCCACCACAAATGGGACAGGGGAGCTCCAAGTCAAGCCTGCGGATGGCTATCCGGGCGAGGACCCGACCCTCTCCCCGGCAACGAGGACACTGCTGCCCATGGAAAGTCCCACTTCCTCCACAAGTTGAACATAAAAGATGTCGCTCTCCAGTTCCGCTACAATAAGGACACGTCATGGTACCTCCATCTCCCCATCAATGAGGAGGACTTATGCTCATGGGAACTCTGCCCTTATACGGCTGTGAGCTCAGCCGCCTAGTCCGATCGTTAAAACGCCGGCGAGGTCGGGCTAGGATGAAATCCTCACCGGCGAATCGAAGGTAGCATAGGCAACATACCAAATACTACCTTCAATTCAATAATTAATATATAAAGTTGTGTCCTCTTATATCAAGAACAAAGAATCTTCAAAAAACACACAAGAAATGAACGAAGAACAAGAGGTGAGAAAAATCTGGAAAGAGAAGAAGAGGCTAGAAGTACTAAGAACACTAAAAGAAAAAAGAGTTGGTGCCAGCGAGGGGAATCGAACCCCTACGACCATCTAGGTCAGGGGATTTTAAGTCCCCTACGTCTACCAGATTCCGTCACGCTGGCACAAAGACCCACACACCATCACTGCGTCATCAAAATAAGAAAAAACATACTGGGAAAGAGGACTATAGAGAAAAGAATACTTGTCCCATAGAATCTAAGCATCCAGGAGGAAAGCTACAATTTAGCTCTCTACGAACCTTAGAAGGATCGTTTCGATGATGATCATTAAAATCAAAACTCATAGTCCCAGTCACAAGACCTAGCATCTTGTAAAATATTTCTTGGGGAGAAACCCTAAAGTCAACACTATCTATAAAAGTCACAGGGACCAAGAACGGGTTCAAATTAATACAGTGTCTCAACCTTTGTACTCCCCATGTAAGAACTGGAACTCCAACTAAAAGACCCAACACAGGGAGTGCAGAAACAGATCCAAGAACGAGTTTGCTTCTTTTCATAACCTCTAAAACTAATCCAATGAACGAAGCATAGGGGTAATTCATAAACAAAGGATCCAAAACACAATCGTTAAGATCTAAAAAGAAAGGTAATCCAGTGGTATCATCTCTTATAGACCTAAGCTCGTAGAGTAAAGAATCTGAAGGCTTGAAGTAATCTGGATCCTTAGAGCAAATAACAAAAAGAAAATCTTTTTCTAAAAGACTCTTTCTCTCTTTACTAATTAGAGCATAGAATTCTTCCCATCCAGACCAGTTTCTAGATGGGACATCTTGTCTTTTTCTAGGAGCTAGACAAATAAGATTCTTTTTTCTTTGTAAATAGTCTAGAATGGAACTATCTAGAAAGGGAGTTCGATTATTCTTTTCTTTTTCTTCTTTATTACCGTTAGTCAAAGAAGAAAGATATGAGCTAAGAAATAATTCGTTATCCACCCTTGGTAAGAAATCAAAGTTGGTTTCAGTTGGAGAAAATTGCCATCTTTGTTTGTACCTGTTTGATCTAATGGTAGGATAAAACACATAGTCAATGTTATAGAATTTTTCTAATTCTTTTCTAAGTCTAAAAGCTACCTCCTCATAGGACTCAATGAAATCATCGAGAAAAGAATCTGTATTCTTTCCAGACACCCCATGACAATCTAACCTAGCGATATTGGGATCTAATTGTAAAGTTGCTGGATAGAAACCATCACAATACTGACCATATAAGTCATACCGATCAGGTCTAGTACATACAACAACCAAGTTAAGCGGATTCTTTTTCTTGTACCATATAACATGAGGGGCAAAACGAGTAATTTCCCACCCCAACTCCCCGATGTAGAGTCCAAAGATAGAACAAGTTCGATTCTTCATCTACGATTTCCTCTTTCTATGTATAAGATATGTTGTGGAGAAAAAGAGCTAACGAAAAAATAGCTTCTCGCTAGCTTCTTGAACGGCAGAATAGAACTCCGAAAATGTCATCTGAGACAATTTGTCTTCTTCTTCGCTAAACGAAACGTCAGAATCTGGGCATACTGTTAAGGTATTGCAAAGACTCTTTGTTCCCCACCAGCCACAATTATAGAAAAGCATATGCTTAACACCACAGATATACGGAAGACCTTGGTTTTTTTCTAGCATCATTTGCCAGTAGAATTGGTCATGTTTTTTGTTCAATCCAATGAATTTAGTTATATCCAGGAAACCAACATCTAAGAAAAATGTGGGTTTAACTGCCCAAAATCCACTTCCTGTATGAGTACCAAGGTGGCAAGTATAGCCATTAAGTTCAGTTTTGTTCTTTTGACCAAGTTTTGATCCATACCACTGAGTTACAACATGTATATACTTATACCATTCGCTTTCTTTTAAACTAGACCATATGGAACTAACAACTAAGTCCCAACCATCCGTTACTAAAATGTCATTATCTAAACATAAAAGAAAGTCAGTAGTATCCCACAAAGGATCCATCATGTGGATATGACCAAACTCATTCCACGCAACCGCCTTAGAAAAGCAACCAAATGTGGAATGCCTAGTATTGGCTACATACTTGGTAATAAGCCCTTTTTCATAGAGGGAGCAAAAGAACCCCCAATGGTCTCTAACCAAATAGTCTGTTAAATTATCATAAACATATAGTTGGAATGGCTGGTGGGTGAATTTGTATAAGGCTTGGATACAAAAGCGAGTTAGATGGAATCTATTTCGACAAGTTAGAAAAATCTTGATCAATTCAATCTTCTCCTTCATTCTATCATATTAACTAAGAAGTTACGAAAAGCAGAAAACAAACTTAATTTCCCTCTTCTAATCCCCCAATGATATCTTTCTTGGCAAGAGATAGATTTTGAAGGGTATCTGAGTAAGGAACATATATCTCATTGCTAATTCTTTTCCACCTAGAAATCTCGTTTCTAATAGCTTGTTGGTTATCTTTTTTGGTAGTTTTCGCTAGAGCTTGCTCGAGAAAAACCACTACCTTCGAAGCCGCTGTTGTCCTAGACCAAAATTCTGCTTGCTCCTCATCTAAGGATTTATCTTTGAGCTTAGATTGGTATTCTTTGTAGTACGTATTGAAAAGATTATTACAAATAGAATGGATTGATTGAGCCTCTTTAATTAACTGAGTTTTCTCCTCAGATCTTTTGTGAGTTTGATTAGTAAGTGACTCGCTAGGATAAAATTTCTTGCTATTACTAGATTTTTGTTTCCTAGTAAGAAGATCTCTTCTGGTAGAATCAGAATATTGTAAAGAATCTGCCTTCTTACTTATTAGCGGTTTATTTTGTTGGTAATCCACCTGTTGTTGCTCCAAGTCTTCTCGAAGAGCACGATCTACTAGGCTTTCCGTTAGTTTGTCTCCTACTATTGATTTTCCTACAAGAAGATCTTCTTTCTTGGTAGAGAAGAGGGACTTCTTATTGTCAGGTGATTCTTTAAGGGAAGATTTTGTTCGTTTCTTACTTTCTTTCTTAGCAGAGATACTAATAGTAGAAGATTGCTTTTCCTTTTCTTCTTTCCCTCCTCCGGCCATCTCGGCCACGATAATTGAAGGAGAGGAGGATGTTTGCAACGCAGCCACTACCTCAACTGGAGCTACCAACTCTGCTTCCCCAGATAGAGGAACAAATAACCGATCTCCTATTATGATTTCTAGGGCCCATTGGGTCTTGCCTGGATCTAAGAATGGGACTAATTTAGGAATATGAAATACAAACTTATCATCCTTGGATTCTCCAAGAAAAGAAACTTTGTTCTTTCCAGTGTTGTTATCTATAGTCAAGCGAGTTTCTTTGATGGGCTCAGAGGTTCCAGTTATAGAAATGGAAAAAACCAGATCTTGTGGTTTATCCAAGTAAAGTTTCAAGGTTGTGTTGCTCACGTTAACTCTCCTGTAACTGATAGAGGTATTAGTTTAGCTGAAATAGATTCATCTCCTTCGCTTTCGAGGAGAAACTTCTTTTCGTATGTTTCTCCCTGAAATATGATTCTAAATGTAACTATTCGCCGAGTAACTCTCCTATATCCAACGCCACCCTTAGTTTCTACTTTTTCCTCGGTTGGGGGCGTTATTTCTATCTCAACCCAAAGACCATGGCCAAGGGTAAAAGATATTATACCTGCGTTATCAGGTACTCCTAACCCATGACCAGGTAGAAGGCTAAACACTAGATTGTAACTCCTGTGCGATAATTCCAGCCTTTATATCGTCAATATCGTTTCCATTCTTGTCTTTTAGAACTTTACGAATAAGATCTCCGGTATCATTATTATTCCGAATGACTAAGTACCAAGTAGGACCTACTTTTTCTAGATACCGTTTATTCTTTACAAAAGCCACTAACAATTGGTTGATCTCAGAAATTTGGTCCATTGCATCTTGCATATCTTCTAGGGTTGGTTTTATAGCCATTAGTGCGTCATGTTCTTCTTGACTTAAACCACTCCCTACTGAAACTCTAATTAAACCAGCCGTATTACCAATGATGAGAGAAACTTCATTTAAATTCTGAACGTCTGAAATATTATGATTCGCGCCAACACACTTAACTCGATATGGGGAACCCGTAGATTCAAACGTTACGGTATAGCCATTGATAATTTCAACAGTCCTAGCCAAGGTAATTCCAGCAAGACTTACCTCCGTATTATGTCTATGGGTATCCACGAATGGAATTCCCTCTTCACTAGCTTCAATAGCTTTTAAATCTAAACGAAATTGGTTTACATCTAACTCATATAAACTTCCACCAAGAGGGAACAAGTAGCTTTTTGGAATCGTTATTTCCTTTGTGGCCCAGTTAATGGAGATAGCCATCTTCACTCGTCCAAAACTTGACTAACTGGAATTGTTATACCATCAGCGGTCAAGTAGAATTGAGTTTCATAAGGTTTGTAGTATGGAGATGACGACGCTTTGCGAACTTTGAAGATCATATTTAAAGGAACATCATCTCCATAGTAAGTATATTCCATAGTTCCATCCGAGGTGACTCCTTGAGCAACTAACTCACCCGTTGATGCCTTCTGTATGGCCCACCTGGAACCCACTGCCATTCCTGTAGCTCTAATGACAGGGATGCTTTTGGGTTCGACACTATACTGAAGGCCAAAATCATAAGGTTGCCAACCAGAGGTTCCAACTGCAGAAGATAAAACCGCAGTCTCAGCAGATGAGACCAAAGCAATTCCTTCTCCCTCATTCAAGGTCAAATTAAACTCAGAATCAAAAAACTTCCTCTTCCTATAACCCCAAGCTAAACCTCCCAGTGTCAAACTGGAGGAGATCGTCAAAAATTCTGGAAACATAACTCCATAGGTTGGACCCCAGAAATCCTTGGTATGTAGATAATTAACTCCCTTGGGGGAACCACCAGAAGCATCCGCCAAATACTGCTGAGGAACTAAGTAAGGAAGCATGGGAGTGTCTAAAACTATAATAGGATCTCCACTAACAGGAGGTCCATAAGCAGAATCAACCGGAACTCCTTGGACAATTCTTATACTATCTCCAAGTGAAAAAGGATCCACCGACCCCACCGGAACCACTCGGAAATAGGGGGTGTCTGCAGTTCCAACCTCTTTAATGAAAAACCTCTTAATATAGAGAGGGTAAGATGAGTTGTTTAGCAAAACAAATCCCGCTGTCCCATTGTAAGAAGAGAAGCAAGGAACAGCATCACAAGAATAAGTATGGCCATTAACATTAAAAATAACCATAACCTCAAGTGGAATGCCATCTTGGTTCACAACCGCGGTCGTAAGATCCGTTACAGAAAGAAATTGCCCTGGGTTAAGAGTAATTGGATTCATATCATCTGAGCTCCAACTCTCAATAAACCAGGACCCTCTCCCATTCTTTCGGTAATGGAACGGTATAGGTCCATAAGCGGGAGATGCCCATGTAGATGAGGTGGTTAGCCTAATACTAACTTGTCTTAAAAACTGGGAACTTGAGGCTTCTACCGCGGTATTCTTTCTTGCAGTTATACCACTGGGGAGAGGATAATTGGTGTCAAAGCTAGCAATAGGAACACTCTCACCTCCTAAAGCCGAGTCTGTTTTAGATGTAGATCCGACAACTACATCTATAATCGGAACATAAGAACCTGAACCGGTCTTATGATTAAATATCTCAATACTATGAACTATAACTCTTTTTCCACTACCAGAAGGATTCAGCAAGGCAAAAATGGCATTACCTGATTGACTTTGCCATAATCCCGAACCGAACCACCTATACTGCCGTCTAGCCATAGTTGGAGTCCTTTTAACTCGTTGCAGCGGTGAACTCAATAATTACATCTGCAACTCCAACCGTAGTTGATCCAGTATGCCTAACAGAAACCCCTTCATTCTGTCTCAAAACCAGTGGCTCTAGATCAGAATCCCCAGTGCAGTCCCATACACAGGCCAAAGCTGGAATACACTCACTCTCATCATTGGTGAGAGAACCAGTAGCAGGCTCATCATTCGACCACATGAACCTCATAAGAGCCGGATCACTTGTCAAAGTGTCCGTGGCACCAGTGGTAATGGTCACCTGGGACGGTAAACCAGCAGAACTGGAATCATGCTTAACTACCCCACCAGCAGTACCACCAGTAGAAGCAGAAATCCTCCTGATTTCCATAGTGGTCAAAACGCCGGTGACCGCAGCGGTCTGATTGTTAAGCATCCAGATTCTCTTGACTCTTAGAACCAAGCCTGACCCAGAACCATTGAAAAGAGTAAGCATGCTCTTATTGGCCGCAAAGGCTGTGCCTACCACTACACCTCTATAAGTTGCCGCCATGACTTAGCACCTCCTTTTTCTACTGAAAACTATTTTTCTAAGCATCACTGGTTCTAACCACGGTGGTGCTTCCGCCAGCTGATCCAAGCGTTCCTGCGGTCTCAAATGTCTTAATAGGGTTAGCCCCGCCATTTCGAACTCGAATAAACAAATCTCGGTTAGATGAGTAGATGGTAGTAAAAGAAACAGAACTTGCATCTGCTGTTTTGTCTATGTAGGAAATAAAGACATTCTTGGGTGCTGTCGCTGGGTCTGCAGAAAAGTCGGTAGATGGAATTGTAAACGTAGACCCAGACCAAGACGTATAGCTCACTTTTCTATATTTCCCAGAGTTGAGCTGGATCCTAATGGTTCCAGAGGCCGGAGTATCTGCTGGAATCGAGGTTGTAACCACAACCGCAGTCTCAGATGTTCCAGAGAGGGAAGTATGAAGGGCTAGCTGAGAATAATTCAAAGAGCCACCAGATGCTGGTCCCACTAAAACGTAATCCTCTCCCGAAACCAAACCCAGCACTGTGAACGTTACATAGTTGGGGGCTTGGCGCTGAGTATTTGTTAGATCAAAAACCTTATCCGAAGCCGAGAGGCCCGAAGCCTCAATACCAAAACCGTAAGCTCCAATGATAGAAGTTCCAGTGGAAAGACCACAGAATGGAAAAGATAAAGTTCTCTCAATTGGAGTCCCAGTTACGGTAGCAGTTGCGTTAGAACTTTGTCCAGTTATGGTTGTCCCACTACTAGGAATGGTACCGGTTAGAAGCTGAATCCACATCTTAGTTGGGGTGGTCGTAGAATTTATAGCTAGCATCAATCCCGTTCCACCCGACCAACTCACCTGCTCATAATTGTTCCATGTTCCAGATCTAGGAGTCGTAAGATCTATCTCATGAGTAATACCGCGAAAAAGTTCACCGTTAATCCCATATAGGGACTCTGTGGTTCCTCTTCGAGTTAGATATTTCATCCTTTCATAAAATTGGTTAATAGTGTAGGTAGACTTATCCCACTTGGAGTAGTAATATTCAGGAGTGCCGTTATTATCTACATCTATTCCAATATAACCCTGGTAGAGGTTAGTAATCCCAGTCCAACCTGCAACAGTCGTCACGTCAGTTGTATTGTTTAAGTCATCTGCGTAAGTTAAGGGGACAACGTTCACACCACGAGAAGTTCCATTAACTTTGAACTCAGAATAGGTTTTGCCCCACTCACGAGTTTGGAAAATTAATCGCCTTCCGTCTATATCCGCCCCACCAGTTCGAACTTTAATCATAAATCTAGCTGATATACCATTAGCTGGATCAGGGTTTATTCCTTTGTAACTTTCACCATAAGGAACGGAATTCCAGAAATCGTTAGTAATTATAGATCCATTCTGGACAATTTCTACGTGGCAACCCCTGTTAGCTACAATCTGGATTCCATCATAAATCTCGTCACCATTAGCTTGTATAATAGATCCACCATAAATATATTCTGCAGTCTCATCATCTATATTGTATCCATTGATAAGATTAATTATGGTATAGAACGCCTTGTCTGAAGGCGTGTCGCGAGTAATATCCATAAAGTCATCACCTGAAGACTGGGCATCGTCGGCCAGATCTTGGAGCCAGCGGTGAAGCTCCAAGACCGTCACATAGTTAGCTCCTTGTTGACCATGAGTTGGACCAATGTAACGAATATTTTTATCTGCTTGAATTTCCCACTTAGTCGGGTCTAACGCCATATTCCAGAACCCCCTATAAAGTAACTATTTTCTTTTCTGTGTACAGGTTGGTAGTCCTAGTTTTTTATGTAACTTAGTAAAAGAAAATTACAAACCGAGTAAACTCTTCAGATAAGAAAGAACTTTCTGGACCTCTGCTTTGGCCTCTTCCTCAAGAGAATTAACTTTTGCTTCCAATTTCTGAATAGTAAGTTCAACATCTTTCTTCCACAAATCAATATGGCCAAGATACGTTTCTGGAAGATTCAAAATCTCGTCTATATGCTTCCTGTTATTTCGTAATACAAAGTACCAAACTATCGACGTAGCAACCACGGTCCCAACAAACAATAGAACGTAACTCATTTCTCATACCTCCTACATGCGGTTTATTTTTTACTAAGAAGAGAATCTTCTAAAATTTTGTTCAGAAGAAAGATTTGTTCTTTTCTTACTTTAAGAAACTATCTCTACTAGAAGTGACTACCGCTCCAAGATGCCCACAAAAACAAACCGTCCTATCTCTTAGCCTAGTGGCCTTTCTTGCATTTATAATCTTTTTTCTACTCGAAGTCACGACAATAAACAAAGTACATCCATTAGGACACGACAAACGACCCAAATCTCGAATCCTAATATCTTTTCTCGCATTTGTAATATGGTCTGGAGAATAGGTCACAACTAACCTACCAGGTACACACATTACAGCAATATCATTGTATCTTGTTTTTCCCCTTCCACAAGTATCTTTGGGTTCTGGTATGGGTTGGGGTTTAGTTTCTGTCTTAGGCTTTGGTCTAGGTTTTGGGGCCGGAGGAGGTTCCTTTGGAGCTGGTTTCTGAGGTTTTTCTCCTGGCTGAACAGGAGGGGGCGTTGGAGGCGTATACTGATAATTAACAGGTTTACCACATTCTTTTCTCCAATCTGGAAGTTGGAAATGAACAGGATCTTTGCTTCCCAGCCACTCCAGACCAAGTTCTTTGGCCTTAGCCGCTATTTCCTGGATATCAGGAATGTTGTTTCCATTTCTATCAACACTATTTACTTGGTTAAAAGAGTAACCTGGAAATTTAATATCGAAAGCCTTGGCACTAGGATTTCCTTTGTCATCTGTGCATGAGTGAGCAGAATTCCGAGCCACGGGTCTAGTTCCACCATAGGCTCGTCTTAAGGCTTCCTGTTCTTCTTGACTTCGGTATGTGCTTTCTAACGTAAATGGGATTCCGTTCTCTTGTGCCCACGAAGACAGGGCTTCATATTTTTCTCGAAGTCTAGGATCAAGATAATCTGGATTGTTTCCCATTTTAGAAAATAGAAACCTCTCTTTCTTTACTTCTCACTAACCCCCAGAGGAAGGCTCAATGTATGTCCCGAGCGCCCTGGATATCTCGATAATTGTATCTCCGTATTGACTCTCATCACCATCTGCATTTCCAATATATCGATCAATAATGGTCCCAAGTTTCCCAATTTTATCAAAGTCCTTATTGCTAATACCTCTTACCTGTAAAAGAGTATTAAGAGTTTCGTACTTTCCGTACATTCCATCTGTAGGCGTTAGATGTCGAGCATTTAGAAGATCATATATGTAATCAAAATCTTGGATCCATGCTAAAAGATGAGGATCATTATCCCAGTTAATTCCACTAGAATAAGAATAGATAACTTGGTGATTCGAATTAAGAATAGCCCAATCAGAAACATTTGTAACTCCAAACTCAGAACCATAAACAACTTGGCAAACAGAATACATAATTCTTGAAAGATATGTTAGTTTATCGTTTTCTAAGTAATACGCAGTGGCTTTAGCACAAATAGATAGGGCATCTTCCAAGGCTTCAATCTCTTCTTGAATTTGTTCAATCTCATATTCTATATAGGCAATATCTCCTCTTAAACCAGAAAGATAGGGAACCGTCTCATCGGCCATATCACTGAGAATACCAATGGAAAAAGAATCTAGTGCCATTGTCTTTCCTCTTTTTCTAGTATTCTAGGTTCCATATGGAATCAACCGAGTTATTCCTTCGAATTTATCCCTATCTTTTTGTATAGATTCTCTGGCAACAAGAAGCTTGCTAGCCATATCTTGTAATCCATAGGTCCCATCTGGACCTATGGGACAAGTTAAAAGATCATAACAAAAAGCAAAATCTTCTATCCACTGAGTAATATTCTCATCATTATCCCACCCTACACCTTTGTAAACGTAGAGAGGAGTTCCAGTCTTAGATACTATCATCCAATCATCTAAGCCTGTGGTTCCGTAGTTTGCACCATATAGGACCTGACAAAATTCTGAGTTACTAGGCATCTTAACATTTTCTAAGTAGTAAGTAAGAGCATCCCTTATGACCCCCAACAAGTTCTGGATTGCCTCAATTTGTAAACCCAGATCATTAATTTCTGTATCCAAATCTATAAGCTCGTTATTTAAATCTTCGTAGTTTATAATACCATAATCAACAATTCGATCAATGACTTGGGTATATCGAAAGTCATTTTTTGCAAGGATCATTCTTGTAATTTCATCATGTCTATTCATTACTATCTCTTGGATCCTCCTTCTTGTTGGTAGAGATCTCCTGTCCTGTTATTTTCTTCCTCTCCCTTTTTCTCTCCAGTATCTAGAAGAAGTCTCCGCAGCGATCCAATAATCTTACTTGTATCAATAGAATCAAAACAAATGGGAAATCCATCTTTTGTTTTTGAACAGGGGCTATATCCATGCATAAAACAAAACCGACAACTCTCTTGCGGGGGCTCAACCCAGTCAGTTTTCTTATAAGTTGAGCACCTAGTAAATCCAGCAAAAGATCCGAACACACCTACGGTAGGAATTCCAAATGCTGGAGCAACATGAACCATTACAGAGTCAACCGACACACAAGCCCTCGCAAAAGGAACAATACAGAAAGCTGTAGTAATCGACTTACATTTAGGGGCTAAGTTAACAATTCGATCTTTCTCCAAAGAATCGAAAAAAGCTCCAATGAAGGCAGAAATGCTAGATGCTTGTTGTGGAGAATCAGTTATAACGATCTTGGTATCCGGGCCTAACAATTCCCATATACCTCTAAAAACTGGAGCCCAGAACGAAAGTCTAGGAGTTCTTAGAATAGAACTAGCTCTCATCTGAACGACAACGAAAGACCCAGGCACCAAAGACTCAGCCTGAAGGGTTTCTTGAGCGTGTTCTTTGTGAGATTCTGTTAGTTCCATAACTGGAACCAAATCTTCTTCTGGGATTCTTTCTCCTAAACCCATCCACTCACTATAAAGCTTGTAACAATTTGTTTTTCTAGACTGAATTGTTCTTTCAATAACTCCCTCAAAGATAACATGGTAATGATGAGAAATCAACTCCTTATACTCAAATGGAACTGGCAGTAAGTTATCTATGATGCCTTCTGGCCACATAGAGAAAAGAGGCCAGTACTTTTTATTTGCACAAAATGTAATAAAGCATGTAGGATATTCTTTCTTTAAGAACCTCAACATTGGCTGAGAAAAAAGCATATCTCCAAATCCAGCCGTCCTGCAAACAAGGAGACGCTTGTCTTCTAGGTCTTGACCCATGTAAGGTTTGTAAACAGATTTAAACTTTACCGAATTGGGTTTTAGAAGGGGTTTCTTTCCTTCTTTATGTAATTGTAAGTACATTCCTAAAGGCATAACGTAAGCATTCTTCTTTTGAAGAGTTTGTCTAGACTCTAACCCATCTCCACCATGAGAGGTAAAGGAAAAAGAGCTAACACACTTACCAATAACAATATTGGGCGGAACAGATCTTAGCTCATCTATGGAGTTAACAATATCAATTGACCTAGGCGAGATTCCCAACTCTGACAAAAGAAACGGATTTTTCATAGGATCCTGCATAAATTTACTAGGGGGTGGGGCTTGTTGATACTGGATTGGAGCCATATGTTTTACTTCATCTTCTTGTTGATTATTAGAATTCGAATCCATTTCAATATTCTGCATGATCTTCCTTTCGTCCTCCTTTCTAAAGAGAAAAAGAGAATATACCAGAAGCTAATTTTCTGAACTTAATCCTTGTCAACCAACCAACAAAAAACTTTTCCAATCTCGGATTTCTATGAACAAGATCGTGGTACCTTGTAAATTGCAATCCATTAAGGACAGTAACCAGAGCCTCAATCTTGTTACAAGAATTAACCGCTCTAAGCGTAAGAGGACCCATAGTACCATCAACTTCCAACCCAGCTCTAGAGACATGGTTTAGAGCATCTTGTAGAAACAAAATCGCAGTTTTTGGTCCTAGATTTAAAGCAATATCTAAGAGCTCAATGCAAACATCTCCAGATGTAATCTCATCTCCTTTAAATTTATCCCAGTAATCTCTTTTATAGATTTCTAGGGCCTGTTCTTTGGTTAGGTTCTTTATATCCAGATCTGGATAGAATTTCTTAGCGATTCCATACTTGGTTTCTCCACCTGGATCATCAGGATCATTACTATAGCCACCTTCGTATTCCATAACGATTCGTGCTGCCTCAGAAAAATGTTTCGCACTCATACGTCAAATTCCCTCCTCCAACTTTTTAGGGTTTACTTCAAACGTGGAGATTGGTACTTCGTTGGTCTCACCTTCATAGCAAAGAGAGACAGAGTAATTGGTTACCGATGCTATCATCTCAAGAACTTTCTCCGTGTATTCTTTATCTAGTTCTCTCCCATCATACTTGCAAGAAAGTCTTATACGTCCCGAATAACAGGATTGGACCTCAATCGTGGGCAATGAAGGATAAATCCATGACTTAAGTATTAGTTTTCGTAATTTCGAAGGGTTCGTATCTTTAACGACGAATCCTTCTAATCCTGGATAGTTATCAATGTCTTGTCTTTCATACAAATAGATACCTTGCTTCTTAATAAAATCCTCCGTTAGAAACTCATACATAAAAGACCAGTCATTCATTACCTCAACAACTTCTAGAACCTTTCTTATACCAGGAGACAATTCAACGTTCTCTTTGTCACCAGAAGAGGAGGAACATAGAGGGAAAGCACTTGGGGGTCTATTCCAAGTATCTTTTTCTTTCTGTTTTTGACACTCATTGTACTCATCCCCATAGCGCCCTTTATTCCATCGATCTTCAATATCAAAGAACATGTTACAAGCAACATTATATGGATTTAACTTTAACCTAGATCTAGATCTAACCAGAGAATCATGGTAGATATAATCCCCGTACTCCTCAGTGCTAATAAGATCGAGATCGTATAGTCGGTTCATAACTTTAGTATGGATATATGTGGCGAATCCCTCATTCATAAAATGAACAAGATAGCGAGGCTTAATAGTTCGATTATAAATTCTAATGGTCTCAAGGATGTCATTAACCCAATCTGGGAGGTTACAGTAATCAATTATCACTCTTAAGATGTCTTGGGTGGGCCGAATGGGGTTCTTATTTCTAAGTACATCTCGAAATTGATCATCAGTCAAAATGATGTTATTCTCAGATGTAGGAGAAATAAGGTCAGAAAACATTGAACTATTATGATTATTTCCTCGCCTTTCTTTCTTTCGTTCAAGATACTTAGTAAAGATCTTTTCTTTTAGTTCTTGTTCCGTTTCGGTTCTATCCACGTCTACGTTGTATGATAAAGCATGCGCCAAATCCACAACTTTTTCCACAGCATCGATACCATAAGCTGCCTCGTAAGCTTGAAATCTTTGATTTGCCGAAGAAAGAACATCTGCTAACGTATCACATGGAGCCAGCTGGAGAAATCTATTAGCATGGTAAAAATGACAATGTCCATAGACATGAGCTATAGTCATAATATGACATGCAATCTTATTCGTATTCATCAAGAAAGCCCTATGGGGATTTCCGTAACAAACAACCTCATAGGGAAGAGTTTGTGCCCCCTTCTCAAACATTGTTCTTAGTCGTTCGTAATTCCTACCAAACTTCCAATTAGATATCTGAGTAGGATAGAAATATGCCATAATCTCTAGCATCTTCTGTGGAGGAACAATATCAAACTCAACTCTCGAAACAATAAGGCCAAGTTCCTCTCTACAGATATTCTTAATGGCCTCGTCTAGATCTTCTAATCTTTCGTCGTGCCAAACACTAGGGTTCTTTGCAACTATGATATCCATATGCTTTTCGCCTCTTTTAAGACAGTGTTAGAATAGATGTAAGAATCGAACTAATATGATTTTTCTGTGCTGCCTTACATGCAACGAAATGAGAAGATTGAACTTTTCGAAAGTACATTCTTGGGTCGTTCTTAATCTGTTGCATAGAAAATTCTTTTGTAAAAGTATCTAAAAGAGACAAACTATATGCGATTGATACGTTTTCTTGTGGTTGGATCTCGCAGTAACAAAACAAATTAATTTGTTTAGCAAGAAACTTGGTAACTTCCTCGACGGTAGCCTTTTCATCAAAATCTTCCCCATCACTGATATACATTGCATATACGTTATAATCAGAAACTGGGAACTTAGTCTCAGTTAGTTCGCTAGCTAATCTTATCGCAGTTGCACAACGAGTTCCGCCAGATTCCCTTCTTGTAAAAAATGACTTCTCGTCCGTTACCCATGCAGTATCGGTATGATTTATGAATACAATCTCCACATTATCATATCGATTTCTAAGAAACTCCGTTAACCAAAAGAACAAAGCCCTAGAATAATACTTCTTGTCATCATCCATAGACCCAGAAATATCCATCATGCAAAATAGAACACAATCAGATACTAACTCGTACTTTATATCATATTGTTTGAACCTAGCATCATCATCTTCTACAAAAAAGTCTGCTTTGGTCTCTTCTTTCTGCTCGTTTCGAATCTTATCTAGAACTTCTTGAAGATCACCAGCCGCAGCATGTTCTTTGAAAAAAGATAAGGCCCTAGATAAATCTCCATGAAAATAATCTAGAACCAAGAACGCATCCTCTTCAGAACACCCAGTCTCAGAAATCAATTCTTCTACGTATGCAATTGATCTTTTAAAAGATTCCCTTACAGATCGTTTCTTATGTAAAGTATAATAAGGACCATGTTTTCGAATAGAATCAAAAACAAAACCAGTGCTTCTAACTTTCTTGGTCTTTTTCAATTCTATGTACGGAAGTTGTAAGTCTTCAAACATCAACTTAATAATAAACCCAATTGAGACTTCCGTATCAAATTCTTCTTCATCTTCTTCTTCCCCGCCTCCTCCGGGCCCACCACCCCCAGCAACTCCTTGTTTTGGCCATGAAACAATAACATCTCCTGGTTTATTGGGATCTGCAGGATCAGAGCTTTGACCAATTCCTTGCTGAGATTCATCTTCTGGGTCTTTGAACTTGAAATAGTAATCTTTAAGTCCTCGTATTCTAACTCGAATGGTTCTCCCCTTATCATCTTCCGTTACGATAGGGGTGGAGGAAACGATTCCTTTAATGTTTTTTGTAATTTGATCTAGGATTTTAGCCCTATGCCTAGCAACATCTCGTTTTCCTTTTTCAGAAAGGCTCCAGTCACTGTATACAAGAACAGACATATTGCTTTCCTCACATAGCACAATATCTTAAGATTCTTTTCTTAGAATCTCACCTACAAAACTAAGAAGGACTGAAGCGCACTCATCACAGTAGCCTCGTTCTTTTAGTCGCTCAATTACTTCGTTTCTTTTCTCCTTAGTTTTTTCTCCTATAGAGGCTTTATCGGTAAGAGTCAAATTAACCACATCTTCTAAGACTGACATAAGCTTCTTTTCAATTCCATCTCTTAGTACCGAGTAAGACCTAAATGTAAATGGCTCTCCTTTTTCCAGGCACCTAGATTTGTATACAAAGATGCTCTGTCTAAATTCCTTGACGGATGACTTGGGAATACCAATCACCTCTTCAATATCCCTCATAAGCTTCTCGTCTGGTTCCAGAAGCTCTCCTGTGACACTATCAGTAACTTTCTCATTACAACAATATGCAGTCACATTTATCATGTAATTATCAAATAGGGATTGGGCTTGCTCCTCGTATGCGTGGAGAAATGCCAAATTAACTTCCTTCTTAGCAATTTCCTTGTATTCTGATAGGATAGAATCTTTCTCCCCAGATAAAAGCAACATAAACTTATTCCTATCATCATCGGTAAATCCAACATGATGGTCAAAATGAGAACTCAAAGCCCGAATAATATCTATTGGGTTTACACACTTTTTATGCTCTTTTGTACCAAGGGCTATATTAATAGCATTGATGATAAATCTAGGAGAAATTCCAGTCATTCCTTCTCCTAGTTGCCGACTTTCTTGAAAGATTTCTCGAATATTGTACTCCTTGCTATCAGTAGCCGGGATTGTGTCTCCATTGTAAAGTTTCATTTTCGTGATTAGGGATGGAACAAGAGAACTTTCCTTCAAGCGACTCAAGACAGCATACTGGGCTGCCACCTTCAAGGTATGAGGTGCAATATGAATATTTTTAAATTCAGATTCTCGAATCATTTTGTCGTAAATCTTAATCTCATCATCAACTCTTAGATTCCATGGAACTTGAACCACGTACATCCTATCATGGAGAGCTTCATTTTCTTTCGCACTTTTGAACCTTTCATATTCGGTTTGGTTAGTATGCCCTACCACCAAACAATCAATAAAGATTTGTGGGAAACCAGGAACTTTTAGCATCTGTTCTTGAGCTACCGTTATTAGAATATAATGAAATCGAACATCTGCTTTCAGTAGCTCAATGTACTCCATTAATCCCCGATTAGAAACTTCTATCTCTCCATTAAATTCAAAAGCCCTAGGATCTGTTTCTCCATACCGGGCCATTTTAGACAAATTAACACGACCTATTAGCTCAGACACATCTTGAGACTTTGGATCGGATGGCAAAAATGTCCCGATTCCAACCCTTCGTCTTTCAGAAAGAAGAAATTGCTCTACTGGAACTTGATCCCAAGCAACATGACCATCAGAATCTGTAAACTTCTCATCTAACATCCTTTGGCAAGAGGGACACAACGTCCCATTTATACTAACTCCGAGTATCTTGGACCACTCTTCCCTCTGTTCAAAAGGAATGAGATTCAAAGGATCTTCATTAAGAGGACATCCTTGTATACGGTAAATTGGAAGATCAAATTGTTCTAAACCTCTCTTCAACCAATACACAATAGTAGACTTACCACTGGCAACCGGACCAACTAAAACTAGAATCCTTTTACTTGTTTCAGTTTTTCTAGAGGCAGCTTTTAAGAAAGAAACAAGATCATGTATCGCCCAGTAAGAGCCATAGATTCTCCCCTTCTCCTCAAAAAAGTTATAAGAAACCAAGTCATCATAGCCTTTGATTTTTAGATCTCGGTCGACATCTTTGGTTCCTTCAGCCATGATCATTTTGTAAATACGACTCGGGGCGGAGCAAGCAATTTCAGGATTCTCTTTCACTTTCTTTAGGTACTCAGCGCAAGTTCCTCGCCATAGTTTACGGGGTTTCGATTGAGTTAATTTTATTAGCTCATCAATTTCATCTGATTGCACCCCTTTGTTCTCAACCCTTTCTTCCGTCATCTTGTAAGTCCTCCTTTGTATCTCGTTGCAATCAGTTATGTGTGAATATATACTAACCTAGGTAAACTATGAACATCCATGGGTCTATACCACCTCCTTCTTCTTTCTTCCTCTACACAAAGTTACCAACATAGGAATTGACGCTGGAAGAAATGTCAAGTAAGTTTGAAATCTTACCTAGTAATATAGAAATAGTAGGTTCAAGACCAACACTTCGAACTTTCTCTTTAGGAAGAACAAAACCTCCCGCATCTCGATGCCCACCACCAGAAAATTCTTTCTTTAGAAACTTACCGATATCAAAATCTGAGTCGCGAGGAACAAAGGGGCTTCTTGCCATATGGACTTTAGTTCTTCCATCTTCCAGTTTCTGGCAGAAGATAACATAGTTTACGGTAGGAAACAAAGAAAATATATACAAGGAAGAAATAATGACTTGTGATAAATCTGGAATGATGCATACTAGAACCCTAATCAAACCATCTGATACATTGTATATCTTAGAATGCTTTCTAAGAATATCAAAGCCCAAGTCTCTCTTCACCCGAGCTTCTTCATAAAGATTATGAATCTTGGAACTTTCCATAACCAAAGAACAATCCCCTTGGAATGAAAACAGCAAGTAAACTATGTCTCGGACGACGTCGTTAGGAATATTTCTATCTTGAAGGAGAAGGTTAAGTTTTAAAACTGGATGGTCCAATCTTGTAACATCTCCTGGCGACGAATATGAAGCAGAATCAATGGTATCCGTCCAAGATACAAGCTCATGAAAGGCCTCATTTTGATAACCAAAGAAATCAAAAAGTTTTGTATATAACAAACTAGAACAAGACCTGCTTCTTGGAGAAACAAGGAGAACTCGACTTGGTTTATTTCTAGAACTTAGACATGGAACTCGGCCGCTATGATGGTCAAACCAAAAGTCAGAATCTGGGTGATCTTCAAAATCTAGAACCCAGTGTTCGGTATCAGAAAAGTCTTGTTCTCTCCAATCTACCAAGTCCTCATAATCTACACAAACTAAACGAACGCTTAGAGGAGAACACCCTCTTCCCTTTATAAGATAATCGTATAAGAGAGTAGCACTAACAACTCCATCTAAATCTTTATGGTGACTAATTGTATAAGTCTTTTGACTTTGTTGCTCAAGGAAGCAAAGACCCATTTAGTCCCCCTCTTTCTCCGTTGGTTCTTTAGTGGGTTCCTCTTCTTTATGTTCAATGGTTAGTTTCTTCCAAATTCCTCTAGATACGGATAAAAGAAGACTAGTTGCTGGTCTAACCTCTTTAATCTGAAAAGGGAATTCTTTCTCTGCTAATACGCTCCTAAACAAATCAATAAAACCAGGAACGGAGCTCGTTCCACCAGCAACGACTATACTAACTGGTTCATCTAGGTCAATATCCACATCCTTCTCAAACTTCCGCAAAATATGATTGCAAGTGTAAGAAAGCATCGATCTATAGTAGTAATGCAAAGCCTCGACTACCCGTCTTGTCTTTCGATCTGGATACTGGTGGAAATCTTTGCTTAGGTCAAAACTTCTCTCTTTAATTAAAGTAACCCTATTGGGAACCATCCCTAAGGAATCAGCCACCATCTCATCTATCCAGTCTCCAGATGCGGATGTTGAGAATGAAACTGCAGGAACTCCTTTATAACAAACACAAACATTAGTCATACCAGCTCCAAAAGAAATTCCAATGCCTGTATAGCCAGTATCTTGTAAAGAATCGTAAACAATCGCTAGTCCTTCATTTATTGGAATCGGATCTTTAAATCCCAGAGTTTTAAGCATTCGTTCTATAACCTTCGTATGATAGATCGTAGACTTGGTGCTATCTACGGGAGAACCAGGTACGGAGTAACCACAGATTGCGTTACCCGCATTCTGAATTATTTTTTCTCCGATAA
>Ga0123519_10000696_pt1 | contig 58755 bp, 58 predicted proteins | sample YelNatPaOPRAMG02_FD_87396 | JGI IMG/M metagenome (GOLD analysis project Ga0123519, IMG submission 87396) | Hot spring microbial communities from Yellowstone National Park - Yellowstone National Park OP-RAMG-02 (version 2) | ecosystem: Environmental > Aquatic > Thermal springs > Hot (42-90C) ...
AATATGGGACTAAATAAAAGACTAAAAATGAGGCTAAAAATAACAAGATGATTATTTTTTTGCTTTTATACATACTTTTTTTTCAATTAATTTACTTTATTATAACACTTTTTTCTATATTAATGTCAAGAATTATAGAGATGGATTTAAAGTTAAAACGAAAGAAAAGTAGAGTGATGCTGAAGTCATATCATTCTTCAAAATTACCAGTAAAATTAGATCCAGATTAATTAATCTATCTTATTAATTTTGAATATTATTTTATAATATTTCTATTATGTCTATTATCGAAGTAAAAAAATTAGTTAAAAAATTTAAAACAAATGATGGAGAATTTGCTGCTGTGAATGATATTTCTTTTGAGGTTGAAAAAGGAGAAATTTTTGCTTTTTTAGGTCCAAATGGCGCTGGCAAAACAACAACTATAAAAACAATCACAACATTATTGCATCCAACGTCAGGAGAGGTCAAATTAAACGGTTTTGATGTAGTTTTAAATCCTAATGAAGCGCGAAAATCTTTCGGTATTGTTTTTCAAGATCCAAGTTTAGACGATGAACTAACTGCATATGAAAATATGGAAATTCACGGAATTTTATATGGTTTGCCTAAAGATTTATTAAAAAAACGAATTGAAGAACTTTTAAATTTTGTGGAGCTATGGGATAGGAAAAATGATTTTGTCAAAAATTTTTCAGGTGGGATGAAAAGAAGATTGGAGATTGCAAGGGGGCTACTCCATCATCCTAAAATTTTATTTTTAGATGAGCCAACCTTAGGCCTTGATCCGCAGACAAGGAATCATATTTGGTCTTATGTCAAAGATTTAAATATCAAAGAGGGAATTACTGTCTTTTTTACAACTCATTATATCGAAGAAGCAGAAAAAATTTCAAATAAAGTAGCTATTATTGATGAAGGTAAAATTATTATTTTGGATTCTCCACAAAATATTTTAGAAAAAATAAACACAAAATCTTTGGAAGAAGCTTTTATTAATTTGACAGGGCATAGCATTCGCGAAGAGGGAGCAAGTTCTTTAGATCACATGAGGTTAAGGAGAAAATTTGGTCGAAAATAAAAATAATAAAAGATGAAAGTTATTTATATTCTTTGGTTAAGACAGATTAAAAGATACTGGAGGTCAAAATCAAGGATGATTGGCTCTTTGATGCAACCTCTTCTTTTCCTTTTAGCTTTTTCTTTTGGTTTTGGTCCTGTTTTTCAAAAAGCCGGAGGCGTAAATTATATTGAATTTTTAACTCCAGGAATTATTGGAATGAGTATTTTATTTACCGCTGTTTTTTCTGGAATTGAGCTAATTTGGGATAAACAATTTGGTTTTGTTAAGGAAACATTTGTTGCGCCAGTGCCAAGATATCAAATTATTTTAGGAAGAATTTTAGGTGGGGCAACTGTTTCTTCTTTTCATGGTTTTTTAGTTTTTCTTATTTCTTTGCTTTTTGGATTTAAAATAACTAACTTTTTTTCTTGGATAATTGGTTTTATTTTTATGTTTTTAATAGCTTTTGTTTTTACAAGTTTGGGTACAGCAATTGCTTCGGCCTTAGATGATATACAAGGGTTTCAATTAATTATGAATTTTTTAGTTATGCCAACGTTTCTTTTTTCGGGGGCGATTTTTCCTTTAAGTAATTTGCCGGAATTTTTAAAATTTATTACTCAATTTAATCCTTTAGCTTATGGGGTTGATGGTTTGCGTTGGGCTTTAATTTCGAATTCTCATTTTGGCGGAATGTTTGATTTATTTGTCTTATCTTCAGTTTCTTTACTTTTTGTTGGTATTGCTACTTATATTTTTTCTATGATAGAAGTAAAATAGCTTTATGTTTCTAAAAGTTAAAGTTTTTACGAGTGCCAAAAAAGATGAAATTGTTAAATTAAAAGATGATGAGTTTGAAATTAGAGTGAAAGAAAAAGCAGAGAAGGGAAAAGCGAATAGGGCAGTGATAAAAGTTCTTGCTAATTATTTTAAAGTTGATGAATTAGAAATTAGATTAGTTAAGGGTTTTAAAGAAAGAAATAAAATTTTTGAAATAAAAGAAGACTAAGAATTAATAAGCCTATTTCTATTTTTAAACATTAGAAAAACATTACCTAAAAATTTTTGTGTTTTAAAATTTTCTAATTGAAAATTGTTGGCTAATTTGATTATTTCTTCTTGTGTTAAAAAAATACTTTCTTTTTCTATGTCAATTTTTTTTAAGAAGTTGATGAAAATTTCTGTTATTTTATTATTAAGATTTGGTTCGGCTATTAAAAGTATACCGTTAGGTTTTAAAATTTTGCAAATTTTTTCTAAAACTAATTTTTGATTTTGCAAATGATGAAATGTCTCAATGATAGTTATAATATCAAAAAAATTATGAGGAAAATTTATTTCTTCCGCTTTTAAATTATAAAAATTAATATCTTTAAATTTATTTTTTGCTTTCGCAATCATTCTTTCACTATAATCAATACCATACATTTCTATTTTTTTATTTATTTTTTGAATTTTATATAAAAAATTACCGGTGGCGCAACCTATGTCTAAAATTTTTTTGTCATTGCTTAGGTATTCTTTTATTAGTTTTAATGAAATTTTGTGAAGTATATTAAAATATATTTGGAAAGAAAAAGTATCCCAAATATTTGCATATTTATTCCAGATATTAAAAGTTTTATTAGGTTTCATAATTTTCAATTAATCATTGATTTTGTTATAATTAAAGTTATTGAAAATGGAATACATAAAATTTTTTAATGAATTTTCGGCAAAGGATACTGCTTTGGTTGGTGGGAAAAATGCCAATTTGGGCGAAATGTATAATAAATTAGCCAGTGTTGGCGTTCCGGTGCCTAATGGTTTTGCCGTAACCGCAGAAGGATATAATTATTTTATACAATTTAATAATTTAGAAGAAAAAATTCATAATATTTTAAAAGATCTAGACACTCATAATATTGAAGATTTATATAAGAGAGGAGAGGGGATAAGGAATTTGATTAAAAGCGGAGAATTTCCGGAAGATTTAAAAAACGAGATATTTTTAGCTTTTAAAAAACTTAAAGAAGAATATGGAGAAGATTTGACAGTCGCGATTAGAAGTAGCGCTACAGCCGAGGATACCGAAACAGCTTCTTTCGCAGGTCAGCAAGATACTTATCTCAACGTAAGCGAAGAATATTTACTTGAAAAAATAAAATCTTGTTTTGCTTCATTGTTTACTGATAGAGCTATTTCTTATCGAGAAGATAAAAAGTTTGATCATTTTAAAGTAAAACTTTCTGTATGCGTGCAAAAGATGGTAAGATCAGACGTTGGGAGTTCGGGAGTTATGTTTACCATTGATCCAGATAATGGTTGTCCCAATATTATAATTGTTAATTCTGTTTTTGGACTAGGAGAGCTTATTGTGCAAGGAAAAGTTATTCCAGATGAGTTTATTGTTTTTAAAAATGCGGATGAATTTCCAATCATTTCTAAAAAATTTGGAGAGAAGATAAGGAAAATTATTTATGCCGAAGGTGGTGGCATAAAAGAGATTGATACGAATGATGAAGAAAGAAAAATATTTTCTTTGACCGATGAAGAAGTAAGTTTGGTGGCTAAATATGGCTACTTGATTGAAAAGCACTATGGGAAAGCAATGGATATTGAATGGGCAAAGGATGGGATTGAAAATAAACTTTATATTGTTCAAGCAAGACCAGAAACAGTTCATTCAAATAAGCAAAATGTTTGGTATGAATATAAATTAAAAACAAAAACAGAGCCTATACTTAAAGGAATTGCCGTAGGAAGTCAAATAATTTCAGGGAAAGCAAGAGTAATCAAAAGTGTAGAAAATATAAATGAGTTTCAAGCTGGAGAAATTTTAGTAACCGAGATGACTGATCCTGACTGGGAACCAATAATGAAGATTGCTAAGGGAATAATAACAGAAAGAGGTGGAAGAACTTGTCACGCCTCAATTATTTCTCGCGAACTTGGAATTCCTGCTGTTGTTGGAGTAAGTGGCGCTTTGGAAAAATTAAAAACAGGAGATGAAATAACAATAGATAATTCACAAGGGCTTGAAGGAAAAATCTGTCAAGGTTTACTGGATTATGAAGTTGTCGAAAATAAGTTAGAAGATATTTCTCAGACAAAAGCAAAAGTTTATGTAAATATTGGAGAGCCTGATGAGGCTTTAGAAAAATGGTATTTGCCAGTAAAAGGAGTTGGACTTGCAAGAGAAGAATTTATTATTGCTAGTGAAATCAAAATTCATCCTAATGCTTTAATTGATTATCCTAATCTATCAGAAGAAATAAAACAAAAAATTGATGAATTAACTCAAGGCTACGATGATAAAAAACAATATTATATTGATAAACTTGCTGAAGGGATTGCAAAAATTGGCGCGGCTTTTTGGCCCAATGAAGTTATCGTCAGATTTTCTGATTTTAAAACTAATGAATATAAAAATTTAATTGGTGGTGAAATTTATGAACCAAAAGAAGAAAATCCAATGATTGGTTGGAGGGGAGCAAGTAGATATTATCATTCTAAGTTTAAAAAAGCATTTGAACTTGAAGTTTTAGCAATTAAAAAAGTTAGGGAAGAAATGAAATTAAATAATATTGTGCCAATGGTGCCATTTTGTCGAACACCAGAAGAAGGTAGAAAGGTGGTTGAAATTGCAAAGTCTATAATTCAAGATCCAGAATTAAAAATCTATGTAATGTGCGAGATTCCTTCAAATGTTTTATTAGCAGACGAATTTTTAGAAATTTTTGACGGAATGTCAATCGGTTCTAATGATTTAACCCAGCTTATTTTGGGGATTGATAGAGATAATGAAATTTTAGCAGGAATTGGCGATGAAAGAAATCCTGCTGTTTTAAAAATGTTGGAAGAAATAATTAGAAAATGTAAAGAAAAGAATAAATATATTGGAATTTGCGGTCAAGCGCCAAGTGATTTTCCAGAGATAGTAGAATTTTTAATTAAAAATAAAATAATCTCAATTAGCGTTAACCCTGATGTAGTTATAAAAACAATAAACTTTGTGAGAGAGGCTGAAGAATCATAATTAAATAAAAGGTCAATAGTTATTTAATATTTATGAACGCTAACATTATTGTTGAATCATCGGGTAAGTTAATTTGGAAAGGTAAAGAATATAAATGTGCTATTGGCAAAGACGGGATTTCAAAAGATAAAAAAGAAAACGATGGTAAAACACCGGTAGGATGTTTTCCGGTTAGGAAAATTCTTTATCGGGCCGATAGAATTTCAAAACCTGGATCTGTTTTCCCAACATTTGAAATTACGCCTGATGACGGATGGTGCGATGATCCAAACGATTTAAATTACAATCGGCAGATCAAATTGCCTTATAAGGCAAGTTATGAAAATTTGTGGCGGGAAGACAATTTGTATGATATAATCGTTGTTCTTGGATATAACGATGATCCTCCAGTTTCAGGAAAAGGAAGCGCAATTTTTATGCATATTGCAAGACCCGATTATTCACCAACTGCCGGTTGTATAGCTCTATCCTTGGAAGATCTTTTAAATATTTTAAAGGAGATAGATACTGATACTTACGTTTGTGTACAAAGCGAGGGTAATGATTAGAGTATTATCCAAAGCAATCTATTAATATTCTTGTTTTTTGTTTAACATCTTAAATATATTAAAATAATAATTGAAAATTTATAAACAATGATTTTAAAAAGAAAAAATAAAATAAAAGTAGCTTTTCAGTAATTAGAAAATTGATATGTTTTACGAAAAAAATATAAGGAATTTTTTAAATTTTAATAGGGCTTTATATTTTCTTTTGTTTATTGAAATTTTATTTAATGCAAGTTGGAGTTTGATAGGTCCATTTTTTGCTGTTTTCCTTACTACTCAAATAAAAGGTGGGAGCGTTATTTTAATAGCTACGACTTCATTTTTGTTTTGGATTTCTAAATCTTTGTTTGCTCCTTTGGTTGGTTTTCTATCGGATAAATTAAAAGGCGTTAAAGATGAATTATTTTTTATGAAATTAGGAATTATTTTAAATGTTTTCACCATTCTAGGTTATTATTTTTCATCTTTGCCATGGCATATTATTTTTCTTGAAATAATTCATGGAATTGGGTCAAGTTTATATTATCCTCCAAGAATTTCTTTATTAATTCAACTTTTAAAAGAAGGAAGAACAAGTTCTTATTTTGGAATTAATGATAGCTTGGTTGGGATTTTGATCGCCTTTTCTATTTTATTTGGAGGAGTGTTAATTAATTTTTTAGGTTTTAAGAAAATTTTTCTCTTAGCAGCTTTTATTTGTTTCCTTCCTTTGTTAATTTTAAAAAGAAAAATAAATATTTCTGAATCTGATCTAAAATAACAAAATAAAAGAAAGCTATTTCTTTCGCCTTACCTTATTTATTTTTTTATCAAAATTTAATTTTTTTAAACTATATATTAATAATTGAGAATACATTTCTATGGTTTTTTTTAATCCTTCTTTTAAGCCATATTTTTTTATTTTATGTACATTTCTTACACCTTTCATTCTTATGTATAAGACTTTTAAATTTTCTTTTTTTGCTCTGGCGTTAAGTTCATTTTCAATATTAAATTTAGATTTCTTTAATTTTTCAAAATCTTCAGGCTTATTATTCTCTATTAAATTTTTTTTAAAACATCTTAAGCCTGAAAATTCTTTCTTAACAAAGGGTATGCTACATCCAAGTGTTATGTCTGCTTTATTTTCTAAAACAGGTTCTATTAATTTTTTTAGATTTTCTTTATTCAATCCTCTTAAATCTGCATCAACTAGTAAAATAATTTCTCCTTTTGCATATTTTAATCCTTCCATAACGGCTCCACCTTTGCCAAGATTCTTTTCCAAATTAATAACTTTATCTGCATTACATAATTTAGCAATTTCATAAGTTCTATCTTTTGAGCTATCAGAAACTACTATAATTTCATCTATTAAGTCAGAACTTTTTATTGCCATAATGACATCTTTTATTCTTTTTTCTTCATTGTACGCAGGAATGATACAACTTATCATATCTATATAATTATAAAAAATTGTTTATAATTTAGTTAATAATGCTGAAAACAAAATATATATGGTTTAATGGAAAATTTTTAAAATGGGAAGAGACAAAAATTCATATTTTAACTCATACTTTGCATTATGGTTCAGGAGTTTTTGAGGGCATAAGATGTTATAAAACTCAAGATGGTCCTGCTGTTTTTAGATTAAAAGAACATGTTGATAGATTATATAATTCAGCAAAATTTTTGAAAATGAAGATACCTTTTAACAAAAAAGAGATCCAAAAAGCAATTGTTGAGCTTATTAAATTGAATAAAATCGAAGAATGTTATATAAGACCGATAGTTTTTTATGGCTATGGGAAGATGGGATTGAATCCTAAAGGAGCAAGTATTGATTGCGCTATAATTCTTTGGCCTTGGGGAAAATATTTGAAAGATAAAGTTAAAGTTAAAATTTCTGAATTTATAAGGCTTCATCCAAAATCAGTTTTTTCTTCTGCTAAAGTTTGCGGTTATTATGTAAATTCTATCTTTGCTACTTTTGATGCTGAAGAAGATAAATTTGACGAAAGCATTCTTTTGGATTACCGCGGTTTTGTTGCCGAAGGTCCGGGAGAAAATATTTTTCTTATTAAAAATAAAAAACTTTTTACACCAAGATTAGGAAGTATTTTGCCGGGGATTACCAGAGATTCAATTATAAAAATTGCTGAAGGTATAAAAATTAAAGTTATTGAAAAAGATATTTCAGTAAAAGAATTAAAAAATTGCGATGGCGCTTTTTTTACTGGCACAGCTGCAGAGATTACTCCTATTTTCCAGATTGATAATAAAATTATTAACAAAGGAGAGATTATAGAAGAAATAAAAATTTTACAAGAGAAATTTTACCAAATTGTTCACGGAGAAAATAAAAAATATAAAAGATGGTTAAGTTATGTAAATAATTTATGAAAATTGAAGATATAAAAGTTAAAAGAATTTTAGATTCAAGAGGAGAGGAAACAGTTGAAGTAAAAATATTAAGCGAAGGGATAGAAGAGAAAGCAAGTGTGCCAATGGGAAAGAGCTTGGGGACACATGAAGCTATTTGTTTAGATTGCGAGAAAATAGAAAAAAATTTACCCGAATTTTTAAAAAATATAAAAAATTTAGATTTTAATACTTCAAAAGATTTTGATAAATTTTTGATTGAAGAAGGAGGGACGAATAAAGAGAAAATAGGGGCAAATTTTATTTTAGGATTGTCAATTGCTTTTGCAAGAATTTTGGCAAAAAAAGAAGATTTAGAGTTGTGGGAGTATTTAAAGAAAGAATATATGAAACAACGTGAAAATAAAATTGAAGGACAGGCAAAGACTTTTATCCCAGGTTTAATGATTAATATTATTGGAGGCGGGATTCATTCTTTTAACAATTTGGACTTTCAAGAGTATTGGCTAGTTGTGGATAAATACACATGCCTGCCGGCAGGCAGGGATTACAACGCTGATCTGCACGGATATTTTAACGAACTATTAGCAAAAATTTTGAATATTATCAATAAGTTAGAAGAAAAATTGCCAAGGCCTTTAGGAAGGAATGACGAAGGAGCACTTTGTACTAATTTTTCAGACAATTACGAACCTTTTCTGTTTTTAAATGAATTTAAAAACGAGTTAGAGATGGGGACTGATATTGCTGCTAATCAGATAACAAAATCAGTTAATTGGGGAAGAATTTATGAAAAATTAAAGCTTTTAGGAGTTAAGTACTTAGAAGATCCATTTGGCGAAAATGAATTTGAATATTTTGCGAACTTAAGAAAGCAAGAATTCAAAATTATCGGCGATGATTTGACAGTAACAAATATTGAAAGATTAAAAATTGCTTTGGAGAAAAATTCAGTTGATGGAGTTATTGTTAAACCAAATCAAGTTGGAACAATTTTAGAAACTTTTGAATTTGTAAATCTTGCCAAAGAAAATAATTTATTTACAATATTCTCTCATCGAAGCGGGGAAACAAATGATCATTGGATTATTGATATAGGTATTGCTTTTGACGGTGATTTTTTCAAGATCGGTCCACCGCTTCAAGGCGAAAGAGTAGCTAAATACAATAGATTGAGGGATATTTTGGAAAATTTATATTTATAATAAAATAAGGTCGGAGTTAAAGATAAATTATAAATGGAATTTAAAAAAGAACTTCAAATAGCGCTGGGAGTTTTAAGACTGGCGGTTGGATTTATTTTTCTTTGGGCATTTTTTGATAAGTTTTTAGGTTTAGGGTTTTCTACTTGTTTTGATTCTCAAACAAAAACTATTAACTATTTTTGCAATCAAGCTTGGATAAAAGGTGGTTCTCCTACGTTTGGTTTTTTAAAATTTGCTGCTAAAGGTCCTTTTGCTAGTATTTTTCAATCTATGGCAGGAAATCCTTGGGTTGATTGGTTTTTTATGTTGGGTCTTTTGGGTATTGGTTTAGGACTGATGCTTGGAATTTTTATGAAGCTTTCAACATTTTTTGGAGGAGTAATGCTTATTATGATATATCTTGCAGGATTTTTACCACCAGCAAATAATCCTTTAATTGATGATCATATTATTTATATAATTGTGATGGCAATTTTATGTCTTACTGAATCAGGAAAATATTTAGGTTTGGGAAAATTTTGGTGTCAAACAAAATTAGTTAAAAAATATAAATGGCTAAAATAAATACGTTAATTAAAGAAATCTCCTTAGAAAATTTAGAAAAATTAATTGATTTGCATTCGAGAGAAATTGAAACAATATTCATTATTTTAATAGCTATTTTAATTGATAAAATTTCAAACATTTTTATCAAAAGAATTTTTAGTTTAAGGATAAAGGATATAGATGAACGTAAAGGGACAAAATTCCAAACTTTAATTTTACTTTTTCAAGAGATAAAAAGAGTTATTTTATGGATAATTGTTTTTTTAATTATTCTTTCTATTTACAAGATAAAAATTGGTGCTATTTTAACAGGATTTGGAGTAATAGGGGTTATTGTCGGTATGGCTTCTCAAGCTTTAATCGCTGATTTTCTTTCTGGAATTTTTATATTTTGGGATAAACTTTTTTATGTTGGCGATAGAATTAAAATAGGAGACATTGAAGGTGAAGTTATTGATATTACCTTAAGAAGAACGTATATAAGAGATGACCAAGGATATATTCATTCTATACCTAATAGCCAAATAAAATTAATTTCTAAAAAAGAATGATTATTTAGATAGTTAGAATTTACCTTCTCTTATTAATTTAGTAATTATTCTAAAATTTTCTATTTTTCCGATTATTTTTATTTCAACTTCTCTTTTTCCCCAAGCTGATTCTTCTTTTTCGTTATCAAAAAATAAATCAATTTTATTACCTTTGATGGCGCTGCCTGTATCTAAAGCTAACGCATAACCATAACCAGGGACATAGACTATTGTTCCCAACTCAATTACATTTGGATCTACGGCAATCACTCCCTTATCTACTTTCCAACCGGAATAGGCAATGCCATAATCTATATCGCCGGGTCTTTTGTTTGTTGATTTAGGACCGGCAGTGTAGGCAGTAGCAATAACTTTCATTGTTTTTATATTATTTTCTTCTTTTGCTTTTTTAAGAATATTTTCTAATGTATGATTTTCTTTTATCAATTCTTGATTTTTGTTTTTTAATTCTTCATTTTCTTTTTTTAATTCTTCATTTTCTTTTTTTAATTCTTCTATTTCTTCCTTATTTTTTTCTATCATTTCTTTAGCAGTTATTCCTGCGCCTGCGATTCCCAAAGCGGCTACACCAGGAAAAGCCTTTTTTAAAAGTTCTCTCCTGGACATCCTTCTTTTATTTTTATCTATTCCTTTTTCAAACATTAAATTTAATAAAAATATTTTAATTAATATATTTAAATTATATATTAAATTTTTATTTTTTAAAAAATTATAAATTGTTAAAAATTAAAAACAAATATTTTATGCATAATCAAAACTTGACATATGTGAATTCTTATGCTATAATAATATTAGCTTTCTTTAAGGAGAAAAGGAGGTAACTATGAGGAAGTCGCGAGTGGAGAGACTCAACTACAAGGAAGTTGTTGAGAAAATGGCTGGGATGCCAGAAGAACAATTCGGGAGTGTGCTGATTGAAGCTTTGAGAAAGATAGGAAGATGTGAGTCCGAAATGGAGAAGATCTACTTTTGGCGAGCTTTGGCGAACGCGGCTCGTAATCAAGCGGTTGTTACCGGTGATCATCGGGTTTGGCTGTGGCTATGTATTATATGTCCGTGGCTTAACCCCACTGGTTACGTTTATCCAGAGCTTGTCCCAGATTTCCCGTTGCCAAAGGTGCCGCATCCATAGCACCTTCACATCTTCTTCGGGAGAGAGGTCTCTTGAGACTTCTCTCCTTTTTTTTAACGATGAAATTAAAAAAAGTTTTTAAAGTTACTAAAAAAATTAAACAGGGTAATTTTTTAAGCTATAAAGAGGTTGCTAAAAGAGCAGGGAGTGAAAGAGCATATAGGGCAGTTGGTAATATTCTAAAGAATAGTTCTGAAGATATTCCTTGCCATCGAGTAATTAGGAATGATAATTTAGTTGGTGGATATATGGGAAGAGAAGATTTAGATTGGCTGAAAGCTGCACTTCTTTTAAAAGAAGGAGCGATTGGAGTCATTCCTACTGATACTATTTATGGAATTTGTACGTCAGCTTTAAATAAAAAATCAGTAAAGAAAGTTTATGAGTTAAGGAAGCGAAATCTAAATAAACCTTGCATAATTTTAATTTCAAGTTTTGATGATTTGAAAAAATTTAATATAAAATTAAAGTTTTGGCAAAGAAAAATTTTAGAAAAAATATGGCCAGGGAAAATAAGTGTTGTTTTAGGCTCATTAGCTTTTAGGTTTCCTAAGGATAAACTAATTTTAAATATTCTAAAAATTTCTGGACCGCTTATTGCTCCTTCAGCAAATTGGGAAGGATGCGAACCGGCAAAAAATATAAAAGAAGCAAAAAAATATTTCGGCAATAAAGTTTTTTATTTAGATAGAGGAGATTTAATTTCAAAACCATCGACTTTAATTGACTTAAGAGAAAAGAAAATTAGAATTTTAAGGGAAGGGAAAGAATTTGAAAAGATATTAAAATTAGGGGTATAATTTTAAAGATTATTATTAAAAATGTTATCGAAAGAAAGTTTTAAAATAGAGCCTAATAAAGATTAGGAAAAACTTAATATAGAGCAGATAGAGAATTTAGATTTTTTAGTTCCACAAGGTAGGATGATTTTAATTCTAACTTATCTTGGTGAAAAACCGGTGACTAAGATAGAAGTCTCCTATATTGAACAACATCCATATGATGATTTAAACAAAGTAACTTTAGAAAAGGAAAAATTAGAACGATTATTAAAAAAATTAGGACTAAAATTTAAAATTGTAGAGAAAAGGCAGATAAATGAAAACGGTTTTAAAGAAATAATTTTTGAGTTTTTGATTAGTAAGGACAAAAAGAAAATTAAAGAATTAGAGAAAGCCATAGATGAAGGGGATAGTAGAAGAATCGGCGAACTATATGGTTATTCTCAAACAGCAGTTGATGCTTTTACAAAAAGCTTGGAAATTTTAATAGAAAGTGGTGGAGGAACCAATGGTAATATTTTATTAGAAGGTATATTTCATAATGAAAAGAAAGAATGGCTTGATAGTTTATCCGAGGAAGAAAGGAGTAAATTAATTGAAGAGGGAGTTTTAAATTTTCAAACTTTTACTTTTTCAAAAAAACATTGGAGAGAAGAACTAAACGTTGTAAGAAGATGGCAAAGTATAATTAGAGAAAAAGCGCCAAGGCTTTATCAAGAAATTATTGAAAGCAAAGATTGGTATTTGATGACTGAAGAAGAGAAAATAAGATGGTCAAAGGAAGTGGCAGAAGAAGAATTGAATTTAATTAAAGAAAAAATTTTAAAAAGGGCACAAGAGTCTGGAATTAATATTGAAGAAGAAATAAAAGAGATTGTGATTATGTTAAATGCTTTCGATTTTAAAATTCTTGAGTCTTATAATGGTAGTGTTGACAAAGAGCCAATTTGTGGCCCATGGATTTCGATAGGTTCTAAAAATATTGCGCCGGAAGAAATAAATAAAGAGTTAATAAATAACAGATTGCAAAAACAACGAAAATGGCTAAGAAAAAGAATGATTAAAATTCTAAATAAGTTTTATAAAAAAGAAATATTCACGAAGATATTAAAATTGTCCTAGTAGACACAGATATTGGTTTTAAGATTCAAAATAACGGTTCTGATTCGTTAAAATTTTTGGGGAGGGAAGAAAAATCAAAGAAATTAAAAGATTATAGGCAAGAATTTATAGATTTTGCAAATTTTTTAAAAGAAAAATACCCAAATTATCTTTTGTATCATACTGATCCTTAGAATAAAATTTTCATAAAAAATATTATAAAATTGGATTAGAAGTAAGGGGCCTATAGCTCAGCGGTAGAGCATCTCGATCACAACGAGAAGGTCGCTGGTTCAAATCCAGCTGGGCCCATTAAAGTTTTATGGCGTAAATGTAAATTCTAAAACTTTTGATGAGTGTAAAATTTAGTTCTTTCGATATCAATTTTTCTAAGGTTAATTTTTGGCGTTGGTTGTAAAATGTAGAGATCGCTTTTTGAGCTAATAGATTTTGCTCCATAATAATTATTAAAATCACGAATCTTTTCTTGGATAACAAGGCCTAGCTTTGTTATTATTCCTTGAATTTTTAATCCTTTTTCAGTTTCTTTCTCGGTATAGCCATAGCAGATAACATAATATTTTGAAGAAAGAATTTCTGGTCTTTTTCTTTTCTTATTACTTCCGCTTTCAAGGCTTGATTCAAGACATCTTGTTAGCCAAAGTTCTAAGGCTGATGGTGTGTAAGGAGGATCAGTAAAGACAAGATTAAAATTTTTAAATTTATCTTTAGGTAGAGGATATTTTAAATCATAATTATAGGTTCCAATTTTGAAGTTTTCTTTTTCAGAAACAAAATTTATAAAATTTAGGATATCTTTATCAATATCAACAACCATAACATTTACGTTGAAGTCAGTTGATTTCAATAAACTAAAAGCAAGAGAAGTTAAATCATCATCTCCTAAAAAAAGAATTTCTTTAATTCTTTCATTAATTAAATTTTCTAGAATTAAAACTCTTTTAATCAAAGTTTCTTCAGTGGCAAGAAATTGATCATACTCTCTTTTAGGTTTTGGTCGAAAAGGTCTGTATTTTTCTAGAAATTCTTTTAATTTTATTAGGTTTTTTTGATAAATTTCTGTCTGAAACATGATTAAATTATAATTAAGAAATAATCAAAGAAAAAATTTATAAAAATTATGGTTTTATGCTAAAATTAATAAAAAGGTCATATTAAAATCTAAGTAAAAATGGCAAACGATTATATTTTACTTCTTTCAAGAGTAGTTTTAGGTCTTTATTTTCTTTTTAATTCTTTTAATCATTTTCGTAATTTAAATTCAATGGCTGGCTGGGTAAAAAGTAAAAATATTCCTGCTTCTAAATTGATGGTTATTTTAACAGGATTTTTACTTTTAATTGGTGGTCTTTCAATTTTGCTTGGGACTTATGTTGAGATTGGTATTTTAGCTTTAACTTTATTCTTTTTGCCAGTTACTTTTGTGATGCATGATTTTTGGAGAGAGCAAGATCCTCAAATGAAAATGATGCAGATGGTAAATTTTATGAAGAATTTAGCTTTATGGGCAGCAATCTTGACGTTGCTTTTTGTACCTCATCCTTGGCCATTTAGTTTTAGTTTGTTTTAATGGATAATCAAAAAATAGGACTTTCCTTAAATAAATTCTATTTTCTAATTTCTTTTCTTTTCTTTTCTTTATTTTTACCATTATCTAAAAATTCATTGTTTGCTTTAACCTCAATGCCATTGCCACAGAAAGATGAAAGGATTATGGTAGTAGTAGCTCATCCTGATGATGAAATTATTGGCGCTGGTGGGTATTTAAGTTATGCAATTAAAAATAAAGCCGAAGTTTTGGTTGTTATTTTAACAAATGGAGAGGGGAATCGTCTTTCAGCTCTTTTTAATGAAGATCAAATATCTAACGATGATTTAAAAAATATTTATCTAAGGGAAGGAGAAACAAGACAGAACGAATCGATTAAAGCTTTGAATATTGTTGGTATTGATCAGGATAAAATTATCTTTTTAGATTTTCCTGATAAATATTTATTAAATCTTTTTAGAAATAATTGGACAAAAAAATTTACTTACCCTTATACTTTAATGGATAGACCTTTTTATCTTAACAAATATAATTACGATAAATTTTACCAAGGCGAAGATTTGTTTAAATCTCTGGATGAAATTTTTAAAAATTTTAAACCCAACATTGTCATTACTCATAATATAAATGATTATCATCCTGATCATAAGGCAACTTTTTTGTTTGTGTCTTTGGTTTTAAAAAATAATCCTCAACTGAAAACTGAAGTTTATACTTTTTTGGTTCATTTTAACAATCTTTATAAGATTTTAAATGTTATTCCATTTGAAAAATCCGACAACAATGAAAAATTAGAAAATCCAAATTTTTATTTTTTACCTTTAGACAATTCAGCTTTTCTTTCTAAAAAAGAAGCGTTGAGTCAGTACAAAAGTCAACTTGTTAGTCCTTACCTTCGCTATATTTTTCATTCTTCTCTTAAAAAAGATGAAATTTTTATCAAAGAAAATGAGTAATAAAATTAAAAGTAATGAGAAATAAAAAAATTTATCTATTCAATTCTTTGTCTAAAAATAAAGAAATTTTTAAGCCTTTAAGAAAAAAATTAGTGACGATATACAATTGTGGACCAACTGTTTATAACAAGCCTCATATTGGTAATTTAAGAGCTTATATTTTTGCTGATATCGTAAGAAGAGTTTTGGAATTTAATGGTTATGAGGTAAAGCAAATTATTAATATTACTGATGTTGGCCATCTAATTTCTGATGATGATGCTGGCGAAGACAAAATTGAAAAAAGTGCTCGCGAGAAAAAGAAAAGTGCTTGGGAGATAGCTAGATATTTTGAAAAATTATTTAAAGAAGATTTTAAGAAACTTAACCTCGAGAGACCTTTTAAATTTCCTCGAGCGACAGAACATATTAAAGAAATGATCAGTCTTATAAAAATTTTAGAAAAAAAGGGATATACTTACAAAATTTCCGATGGTATTTATTTTGATACTTCTAAATTTAAAGATTATGGTAAGTTAGGAAATTTAAAAATAGGAAAATTAATTCCAAGGATAGAAATTAATCCAGAAAAAAGGAATCCTTATGATTTTGCTTTATGGAAATTTTCGCCAAAAGATCAAAAAAGACAAATGGAATGGCAAAGTCCTTGGGGAGTTGGTTTTCCAGGATGGCATATCGAGTGTTCAGCAATGGCAATGAAGTATTTAGGTAAGACAATTGATATTCATACGGGAGGAATTGATCATTTAACTGTTCATCATCCTAATGAAATTGCTCAATCAGAAGCAGCTACAGAGAAAGAATTTGTTCGCTATTGGCTTCATGTTAATTTTCTTATCGTTGAAGGCCAGAAAATGTCTAAAAGTTTGGGAAATATTATTAGCTTAGAAGATATTGAAAAAAGAGGTTTTTCTCCTTTAGCTTTTAAATATTTAATTTTAACTTCACATTATCGTTCAGAAATAAATTTTACTTGGCAAGGCATGGAATCGTCGAACAATGCTTATAGGAATCTTTTAGAAAGTATTTCTGGTGAATTAATTGGAGAAAAATTAAATTTTAAAAAAGATATAAATATCCAAAAAATTCAAGAAGAAATTTTAAATATCATTAACAATGACCTTGATACGCCAAAATTAATTGCTAAAATTTGGGAAACATTAAAATCAAATAAAAGTTTTAGTTATAAGAAAATTTTTACACTTTTAGCTGATAAAATTTTAGGTTTAGGGTTAGAAAAATTTATAAAAAGAAAAATTCCCAAGATAATTAAAGATAAAATCTTATTAAGAGAAAAATTAAGAAAAGAAAAAAAATGGGAATTAGCAGATAAAATTAGAAATGAATTATTAAAACTTGGGTATAAATTTGAGGATACTCGTTTTGGTTCTATTGTAAAATGGAATATTTAAAAAACGAAAGGGTATTAATTTTTGGATTAGGAATTTTAGGCGGAGGAAGCGAAGCAGCGAGATGGTTTTATAAAAAAGGAGCCAAGATAATAATTACTGATAAAAAAACAAAAAAAGAACTTTTACCATCTTTAAAAAAATTAAAAAATATTAAAGCTCGCTATATTTTAGGTGAGCATAGGCAGAAGGATATAGACATGGCAAACATAATTTATTTTAATCCTGGAGTAAATTACAAAAGCGAATGGGTAGAATATGCAAGAAAAAAGAGGAAAGAGATTATTAATGATTGCTATGTATTTTTTAAATATGCTAAAGGAGATATTGTTGCTGTTACTGGGACAAGAGGAAAGACAACCACAACGACTTGGATTTATAAAATTTTAAATAAAATAAAAAAACCAGTTTTGCTGGGTGGTAATCAGCCGGAAAAAAGTTTATTCAAAATTTTAGATAAAACAAAGGAAAATTCTGTCTCTATTCTGGAACTTTCTTCTTTTCAGTTGGAATTTTACGAGAAAGTTTTAAAAGCGCCAAAAATTGCTATTATCACCAATCTTTCTAATGATCACTTAAATAGATATTCTAATCTTGAAGAATATGCTAGGATAAAGGCTAAAATTTTCCAAAATCAAACTGAGAATGACTATTTAATTTTAAATTATGATAATGAATGGACAGATTTTTTTTTAAATTTTAAACCAAAAAGTCAAACTTATTTCGTCTCTTTAAAAAAATTGCCTAAAAATTTAAAAGGATCTTACCTTGACAGAGGAATTTTATTTATTAGAGATGAAGAGAAAATTAAATTTTTTAATCTTCAAAGATTTAAAGAAAAATACGGTGACCATAATATTTACAATTTACTTTTTACTTTTCTCGCTATTTTCCTTTATTGTAAAGATAAAAATATTAAATTCCCAAATTTAAAAAATTTTATTTTTAAACTTCAATCTCCAACATTAAGGCAAGAGATTATTTATCAAACAAAAAATTTTTTAATTATCAATGATTCATCGGCAACAACTCCTCAAGCAACAATTTCAGCTCTAAAAAGATTTTCTCATTACCGAATAATTTTAATTATCGGTGGGACTGATAAAAATTTAGATTTTCAAAATTTAGCCAAAGAAATTAAAAAGAAAATAAAACCAGAAAATTTAATTTTGATTAACGGAAGCGCAACGAAAAAATTAATTGAAGAATTAAGAAATATTCAATATAAAATTAAAAAAGAAAATATTTTTGAAAATTTAAAAGAAGCAGTATCTAAAGCCTTAGTACAAATTAAAGTTTATAGATTAAACGAATCGAAAACAGCCATAAATTATTTACGTAAACATGGGCTAGATCAACACAAATCAGCAATATTATTCTCGCCCGCTTCAGCTTCTTTTGAGAAATTTAAAAATGAATTTGACAGAGGTAGAAAATTTAATAAAATAATCTCTTATTATATTAAATAATTTTTACAAAAATTTTTCTTTCGCTGGGACCGTCAAATTCTATTAAAACAACTCTTTGCCAAGTGCCTAAAACTAAATTTTTATTTTCGAATGGTAAAATTAAGGAAGCAGAAATAATTGTTGATAAAATATGATCGCCAACATGAGAAGGATTATGAGGATGGCGGTATTTTAATTTAGGAATCATATTTTCGAGTGCATCTAAAATATCTAGATCTGTTCCAGGATCTAGGTCTGCTGTTGTTAAAGCACAAGTTGTATGTAAAGCAAGAAGAAAAATTAATCCTGATTTTTTTTCTTGATTTTGTAAAAACTTATTAATTTCTTCAGTGATATCAACAACCTCTTTGTGTTTTTTGGTTTTTATAATAATAGTTATCATTGTTTTGTTCGTGTTGATCTGCGTTATAATATAATAATTAAATATATCGCGGGGTGGTGGAGTAGGACCACGGGGGTCTCATAAGCCCCAGACGCAGGTGCAAATCCTGCCCCCGCAACAATTTAATTTTTGGTACTAGCTCTATATATTATTTTATATTTTGTTTAATTTATTTAAAATATTCTTATATTCTTTAGCTCCTTCGATGCTGCCCTCTTTTTCGAGTAATTCTATTATTTTTAAAATTGTTTCTCTTGCTTTGTCTTTATTTTGAGTTTGAATATATAAAAATGCCAGAGAATTATATGCTTCTATATAATTTTTATTTATTTTGACAGCTTCTTTAAATTCTTTTTCCGCTTCGTCAAGTCGTCCTAAATTTACTAATAATCTTCCTAAATTATTATGCGCTTCTGCATAATTTGGATTTATTCTGATCGCTTCTCTAAGTTCTTTCTCTGCTTCTTCATATCTTTTTAGATTGAACATTACGCTCCCTAAATTATTATGCGGTTCTGCATAAGTTGGATTTATTCTGATCGCTTCTCTAAATTCTTTCTCTGCTTCTTCGTACCTTCTTGAAATAAACATTAAGTGTCCTAAATTATTATGCGCTTCTGCGTATTTTGGACTTATTCTGACGGCTTCTCTAAATTCTTTCTCTGCTTCTTTGGGTCGCTCTAAACTTACTAATAAACTTCCTAAATTATTATGTGCTTCTGGATAATTTTGATTTATTTTTATTGCTTTTTTGTATAACCGCTCTGCTTTTTTAAGCTTGCCTAAATTTTTATAAAAAATTGCAACATTATTAAACGTTGCCGCATCTTCTTCTTCGCTGGGGCGAGACAAGCTGTAAATTGATAGAGGTAATGTGCTGAGCTTTTGATATTCGTCAACATACTGGGAGAAAGGTACAATATTATCTAGATTTACATCGGAAATATATTCATCTTTTCCAATGTATATCATATTTAGCGTGTGACCTAGGGCATTAATGTTTACGATGTCAAAACCATAGTGTCGATATATTATCTCGGTTAAAACTCTAAAAGCTACACAATTTATATCTAATGTTGCAGGATCTCCAGGATAAAAACCAAAATATTTTTTGAAATTTTCTATTAATTGATAAATTTCTTCTTTTTGTTTGGGAGTTAATTTGGCTATATTTTGTCTAATTAAAAAATGTTTTTCATTTTTAGATAATCCTTTTTTGATTTTAATTTCCATATTATTTATAAAAAAAAACATTATTTCCTTATCTTTGACATTTTGGCTAACAAAATTAGTCAAGACAATTTCGCCATATTTTTCTTGAACTCTTTGATGAATATAATTGGCAATTACTAAATCAATTTCTTTCATAAGATTATCTTGGTGTTGCGAGTCGAGGTTTTTAAACCATATTTGTTTTGCTAGCTCAGTCCTAAAAGTAGTAACAGGATATCTTTTGTAAGTTTCTTTATCTCCTAAAGTAAAATATTTTGTGTATCTTTTTTTTATTTCTTCAAAGTTTTTAGCAGAATAAGTTTCAATTAATTTGTCAATCTCTTTTTCGATGCCTTTAATAAATTCTTTTTTCTTTCTTTCGATAACAATCGGTGACAACTCCAAAGATTTTTGTTTTTGAGAACGAAACTCAGGAAATTCACGGTGGATATTTTTTTCCATAATTTGAAACTTAATTTATAATATAGTAATATTATAAACTAATCTTGATTTAAAACATTAATGATAATAAAAAATTACAATATCGAATTAGATTTTGACTTAGAAAAAAGTGTTTATCAGGGAAGAGAAAAAATATTTTTAAACTTAGACAACGAAGATTCAATTAAAATTGATTCAGTAGATTTAGAAATTAAAGAATTAAAAGTTAATGATAATAAAGCTGATTTTGAAATTAGCGATGATAAGATTTTGATTAAAAATGGTTTCAAATCAGGAGAAAATATTATTTTTATAAGCTTTGAAGGAAAGTTAAGAGAAGTATTAGGAGGCATTTATCTAAGTAAGTACAGAGATGAAGGAGAAAAATACTTAATCACGACTCAATTTGAACCTATTGAGGCAAGGAAAGCTTTTCCTTGTTTTGACGATCCTAATAAAAAAGCAACTTTTGATTTAATTTTGACTATTCCTAAAAATTTCCAAGCTATTTCTAATACTTTGCCAATCAAGGAAGAAATTGTTGGCGAAAAGAAAAAAGTGATCTTTGAAACTTCTCCAAAAATGTCTACTTATTTATTGTATATTGGTGTTGGCGATTTTTACTTTCTTGAAGATAAATATAGAGATGTAATTTTAAGGGTTGCTGTTGTTGCTAAAGAAAAATTAGAAGGAGCAAGATTTGCTTTAGAAAATTGTAAAAGATTTTTAAACTATCTGGAGGAATATTTTAGTATTTCTTATCCTCTGAAAAAATTAGATTTGATTGCTATTCCTGATTTTGCCGCTGGAGCGATGGAAAATTGGGGAGCAATTACTTTTCGCGAAAATTTACTTTTAGCCTTTAAGGGTATTACTTCTCAATCTGCCAAAGAAAGAATTTGTGAAGTTATTGCTCACGAATTAGTTCATATGTGGTTTGGTAATTTAGTTACAATGAATTGGTGGGATGATTTATGGTTAAATGAAAGTTTCGCTACTTATTTAGCTTATAAAGTTGTCAATAATTTTTATCCTGAATGGCGAATTTTAGATAAGTATGTCATTGACGAAGTGTTTAGTGCTTTAAATGCAGACGCTTTAATTTCTTCACATCCAATCAAAGTTGAAATTAAAGATCCAGAGGAATCAGTAGAAATTTTTGACGAGATTTCTTATGAAAAAGGCGGAAGTGTTTTACGAATGATTGAAAATTATTTGGGTGAAGAAAAATTTAGAGATGGATTAAGAGACTATATTAAAAAGTTTGAATATAAAAATGCCCAAGCTGAAGATCTATGGAATTCTTTGGAAGGAATTTCTCAAATTAAAGTTAAAGAAATTATGAAAGATTATCTTGAAAAAGTTTGTTTTCCTGAGGTTGATATAAAAAACGAAAATGAAAATTATTTGTTAAAACAAAAGAAATTTTTATTTTTAGCCGAAGATACATCTGTATTTTGGAAAATACCAATGGTAATCAGCGTAAATGATAAAGAAATAAAAATGGTTTTTGACAAAGAAATTACAAATTTATCTATTTCATCTTTTGCCTCTCACTTTCCACCTTTGCTTATCTTGAACAAAAATTATTCAAGTTTTTTTATTAGTAATTATGATGTTGAAACTTTAAAAAACAATTTAGAAAATTTAGAAAAATTATCTGAGATGGATCAAATTCATTTGCTTCATGATTATGAATTTTTGGTCAGAAAAGGAGAAAAAAAATTAAATGATTTTTGTGAAATTTTAGGAAGATATTTTTTCAAACTTGAAGGAAGACTTCTCTTTGGCGAAATAATTTCCTATTTGAATTTTTATTTTTACTTTACTGAGAATTTGATTAATGAAAAAGTTAAGAATCTTTTGGAAAAATTTTCATTAAAAACGTTAGAAATCTTATCAAAAGAAGCCAAAGGAGAAGAAATGCCTTATGAGTCTATCTTGAGAAGCAAAGCAATTTATTCTTTGGGATTAACCCAAAATAAAGAAATTTTACATTGGAGTCAAGAAAAATTTGAAGAATTTCTGAAAAATAAAGGAAGTCTTCATCCTGACATAAAACAAGTTGTTTTTAATAACGTTGTTTTAGCCAATGAAAAATATGTAGAAAATTTAGTAAGTTATTTTCAGGAATCGAATCTAATTGAAGAACAAAATAAATGTTTGGTTGCTCTTGGTAATTTACAAAATATGGATAAATTAAAAGATATTTTCGATTTTATTCTTTCGGATAAGGTAAGATTTAATCAAATTATTTTCTTTCTTTCAGCTCTAAGTACAAATTTAAAGGCAAAAAAAATTGCTTTTGAATTTTTAAAAAATTATTGGACAAAATTGGAAGAAAAAGGCGGCGGTCAGGGGAAAAGCGATTTTATTTTAATCAAAATTTTGAAGTCAACAATTCCTTTCCTTGGTGCTTTCGCTTACGAGGAAGAACTTGAATCATTTTTGAATCAAGAAAATTTTCAAAGATTTGAAAAAACAAAAAAAGTTGTTTTAGAAAAATCAAAAATTAATCGTTTAGTTTTAATTCGTTCTCAACAAGATTAATGAAAATAGTCATTTTAGGAGGTGGTTTCGGCGGTGTTTATACTTTAAAATATTTACATAAATTTTTTCATATTCGCGGATTAACACGAATTTTGACACGCCCGTCTGCCGGCAAAGCAGGGATTAGCGAGAATTTCAAATTGGTTTTAGTTAATAAGAAAAATTATTTTTTGTTTACTCCACTTTTGCATGAAGTTGTTACCGGAAGTATTTCTTTGGAAAATCTAGTTGAACCAGTAAGAGAAATAATAAAATGCTGTGATTATGAATTTATTCACGGAGAGGTAGAAAGGATTGATTTAGAGAAGAAAATTGTGGAATTAAATGAAATCAAATTAAATTATGATTGTTTAGTTATTGCTCTTGGATCAAAGACAAATTTTTATAATATTTCTGGAGCAAAAGAAAATAGCTTTACTCTAAAATCTTTAGATGATGCTATAAAACTTAGAAATCATTTTATTCATATGTTTGAAATAGCTTCAAAAAATCAAGATGAAGGATTATTAACTTTTATTATTGTTGGCGGTGGAGCCACCGGAGTTGAACTCGCCGGAGAAATGTCAGATTATTTTTATAAAACTTTTTCTAAATTTTATTCAAAGGAAATTATTTCTAAAGTAAAAATTATTTTGATCGAAAGAGGAAACGAATTAATACCACAATTTTCACCAAAATTAAGAAAAATAGCCCTTGAAGTTTTGAAAAAGAAAAATGTCGAAGTTATTTTAGAAAAAGGAGTAAAAGAAGTTGGCAAAGATTTTATTAAATTAGAAGATGAAAGAATAATAAAAACAAAAACAGTTATTTGGACAGCTGGAGTTGAACCAAATTTACCTGAAATTATAGGAAATATAGAAAAAGATAATAGAGGAAGATTAATAGTTAATGAATATTTGCAAGTTAAAAATTATAATAATGTTTTTTCCATTGGCGATGCTTGCTGCTATCTTCAAAATCAAAAACCACTTCCTCAACTTGCTCAAGTAGCAGTAAGACAAGCGGAGATTGTTGCTAAAAATATTTTCAATTTAATAAAAAATAAACCCTTGGAAAAATTTGTTTACAAACATCAAGGAGATTTAATTTCTTTAGGAAGATTTTTTGCTATTGGTGAGATCAAAAAAATATCTTTTTCAGGATTTTTTGCTTGGATTTTGTGGCGAGGAGTTTATCTTTCTAAAATGATTTCTAATAAAGACAAAATTAAAACTTTCACTGATTGGCTTTTAGATTTTTTTTATTCAAGAGATACTACCGAAATATAAATGCCAGAGCTTCCCGAAATAGAAACAATCAAAAGATATTTAGAAAAATATTTAATGGGAAGAAAAATTAAAGAGGCAAAAATTTTGAATAAAAAAAGTTTTATTGGAGACAAAAAGAAAATTTTAAATTCTAAAATTTTAAAAATCGAAAGGTCAGGGAAGATGCTAGTTCTTAAATTAAATAATGATTTGAATCTAATTTTTCATCTAAAATTAACCGGTCAACTTATATTTTCCAATTTCTTAAAAAATTCAGAAATTAAAAATTACACAAGAATTATCTTTATTTTAGATAAAGGATTTTTAATTTTTAATGATGCGAGAAAATTTGGCTGGGTAAAGATTTTAAATGATAAAGATTTAAATAATGCATTATCTAAAATTGGCAAAGAGCCTTTTGATTTAAATTTTAAATATTTAAAAGAAATTTTTTCAAAAACAAAAAGACCAATAAAAATTGTTTTAATGGATCAAGAGAAAATTGCCGGCCTTGGCAATATTTATGCTAATGAAGCTTTATTTTTAGCTAAAATTCATCCTTTAAAACCAGCGAACAAACTCAAAGATAAAGAAATAAAAAATCTTCTTTTGTCCATAAAAAAAGTAATTCAAAAAGCGATTAAACTTCAAGGAACAAGTTTTAGATTTTATGTCAAACCAGACGAAAGCAAAGGAAGTTATCAAAAAGAATTTTTAGTTTATCAAAGAAAAGACGAAAAATGTTCTAGATGCAAAAATAAAATTAAATATATTAAAATTGGCGGTAGAGGAACTTTTTATTGCCCAACGTGCCAAAAATGGAAGGCATAATTTTGTTTAATAAACCAAAAGGTTATACTTCTTATCAAATTGTTGAATTTTTTAAAAAGAGAACTAATAAAAAAGTCGGGCATGGAGGAACATTGGATCCTTTTGCTGAAGGACTTTTAATCATAGGTATTGGTGAGTATACAAAAAAATTAAATAAATTTTTAAAAGAGAGTATTAAAACTTATATTGCTGAAATTATTTTAGGAGTAAAATCAACAACTTATGACAAAGAAGGACCCCGTACTAGAACAGAGTTTGGCATGGGGCGGGATAATATAGAACCAGAAAAAATAAAAGAAGTAGTAAGCTCTTTTATTGGAGAAATTGAGCAAATACCACCGCCCTTTTCAGCAGTAAAAATTAAAGGGAAACCCGCTTATTTTTTAGCAAGAAAAGGTGAAAAAGTTAAATTAAGGCCAAGAAAGGTAAAAATTTATGAGATAAAAATTTTGGATTATAATTGGCCTACGCTCAAGATTGAAGTTATTTGTTCTTCTGGAACCTATATCAGATCTTTAGCAAATGATATTGGAGAAAAATTAGGCTGCGGAGGTTATTTAAATAAGCTTAAAAGAATAAAAATTAACGAATTTATGCTAGAACAGGCTTTGACTTTTGAAAATCTTGAGAAAAATTTTTTAGAATTTTATGCTAAAATCTATGGAAAAGTTCAAGGAGTTGGTTATCGTTATTTTGTCAAAGAAAAAGCACAAGGTTTAGATATCTTTGGTTATGTAAAAAATTTGGAAGATGGGTCAGTTGAAGTTTTAGCGCAGGGCAGGGAAGAAAATTTACAAAAATTGATTGAAGAATTAAAAAAAGGCTCATTGTTGTCAAGAATAGATAAATTAGACATTATCTTTAGAAAACCATTAAATATTTTTTCGTGTTTCAAAATTGAACATTAAAATGAAAAAATCTGCAGGAATATTAATTTATAGAAAAAAGAATAACAAGATTCAAATTTTTTTAGTTCATCCAGGTGGTCCATTTTGGAAAAATAAAAATTTAAATTCTTGGAGTATTCCTAAAGGAGAGATAGAAAACGGAGAAGATATAAGAAAAACTGCTTTTAGAGAATTGAAAGAAGAAACAGGCATTATTTTAAATGAAGAAGATAAAGAGAAAATTTTTTACTTAGGAGAAGTTAGAGGTCAAAATAAAATTGTCTATGTTTTTATTTTAGAAAAAGATTTAGGCGATGAAATAAAAATTAAAAGTAATTTAGCAAAAACAAAATTTGGCGAATTTCCAGAAATTGACAGAGGAGAATATTTTGATTTAAATGTTGCCAAGGAAAAATTGGTCAGTTATCAAAAAGAATTAATAGAAATGATAAAATTGAACAATAACTTAAAAATTGGTGATAAAATTAATTAATGGAACTAAAGGAGAGAGTGAGAAATTTAATCGAAGAAGTCATTGAAAATATGGGGTATAATTTGGTAGATATTCAGTTTGGGAGTGAAGGAGGAAGGTTTGCCTTAATAATTAAAATTGATAAAGAGGGAGGGTTGGATGTTGAAGATTGCGCTAAGGTTTCAAGAGAGATTGATCCCATTTTAGAAAAAACAGATTTAATTGAAAAAAGCTGGGTATTAATAGTTTCGTCACCAGGAATATGAAAGACATAGAAGAAAAGAAAAAATTATTTATAAAAATTAATAAAGAATTAAATAGACTTTATCCTCGGATAAAAATTGCTTTGAATTTTTCTAATCATTGGGAACTTTTGGTAGCAGTTATTTTATCAGCTCAAACAACTGATAAAAAAGTTAATGAAATTACCGAGAAACTTTTCAAGAAATATAAAACAATTGATGATTATGCAAAAGCTAATTTAAAAGAATTTACCGAAGATATCAAAGGAGTTAATTATTACAAAAATAAGGCTAAATTTATTTTAGAAAATGCAAGAATAATTAAAGAGAAATTTAATGGTCGAGTGCCAAAGACGATGGAAGAATTACTTCAATTAAAAGGAGTGGCTCGAAAGACTGCCAACATTGTTTTGTCAGTTGCTTACAATATATATCAAGGAATTGCAGTAGATACTCATGTTAAAAGATTAACAAAACTTTTAGGATTAACTAAAGAAACAAAACCTGAGAAAATAGAAAAAGATTTAATGGAAATAATTCCTAAGGGATTGGAGTGGAGAGATTTTCCGCTGAGATTAATTCAATATGGACGAGAATATTGCCCAGCTAAAAAGCATAGTCATAAAAATTGTCCTTTGACAAAAATATTATAAAATTAAAATAATGTCTCTTGAGGAAAATTTAGGAAAAATTTGGCAAGAAGCAGAAAATATTTTTAATAAAGCTAAAAATTTAGATGAATTAGAAAATTTAAGAATAAAATATTTAGGAAGGAAAAGTTATTTAGCTAATTTCCCATCTTTAATTAAAAAATTAGATCCAGAAGAGAAAAGAAAAATCGGTAGGTTTTATAACGAACTCAAAGAAAAAATATTCAAGCTTTATTTAGAAAAAAAAGAAAATTTATCAACACCGCAGACAAAATTTGATTTTGAACATCCAGGGAAAGAATTAGAAATTGGCAAAGAACATCTAATTTCTCAAACAATTGAGGAGATATTTCAAATTTTTAATCAATTGGGTTTTTTGGTCGTTGATTATAATCAAATTGTTGATGAAAAAGAAAATTTTGATTATTTAAATATTCCCAAAGATCATCCAGCTCGTGATCTCTGGGATACTTTATGGGTTAAAAATCAAAAATTTTTATTTAGAACTCATACGACCACTTTTCAGATACCAATTTTAAAAAATTTTGGAATTCCTATAAGAGCTGTTATTAGTGGCAAAGTTTTTCGTCATGAAGCAGTTGACAAAACACATGATTTTGAATTTTATCAACTTGATGGTCTTTCGGTAAGTGAAAATTCTAATTTGGCTAATTTAAGGTATGTTATTGAAGAATTTTTTGAAAAATTTTTTCAACAAAAAATTAAAGTTCGCTTTCGACCAGGATATTTTCCTTTCGTTGAACCTGGTTTAGAAGTTGATTTAGGTTGTATTTTTTGCAAGCAAAAAGGTTGTTCTGTTTGTAAAAATACTGGTTTTGTTGAAATTGCTGGAGCAGGGATGATACATAATTTTGTTTTGAAATCAGCAGGTATTGATTATAAAAAATATCAAGGTTATGCTTTTGGATTTGGCGTTGATAGATTAATAATGTTGAAACACAATATTGACGATATTAGAATCTTGCATTCGTCAGATTTAAGATTTATAAAACAATTTTAATGAAATTTAGGACTAAAGATTTACAAAATTATTTAAAAGGAAGGATTGATTGGAATAAAATTGCTCAAGATTTGACATCAAAAAGTTTCGAGGCTAATTTGAATGGTGAGATTTTAGAAGTAGATATTTTGCCCAATCGTTATCATGATGCTGGAAGTTTGATTGGAATGGCAAAAGAGATTTCAAGAATAAGTGCTATCCATGGATCTTGCGGATTTAAAACGAATATTATGGATAAAAAGTATCCGCATAAATTTGTGTTAGATCGATATAAATCCGCAAATATAGTAAAAGTTCAAACAAAGCATTGTTTTCATTATTTTGGCAGAATTGTTTTTAATGTTCAAAATAAAATTTCACCTCAATGGCTAAAAGATTTTGTTGAATTTTATGGTTTTAATTCAATTAATTTTTTAGTTGATTTAGCTAATTTTGTAATGATTGAATATGGTGCCCCTTTGCATATTTTTGACTTAGATAAGATTGCTACTCCTATTTATATTCGTCTAGGGAAAAAGGGAGAAAGATTTATTTCTTTAGAAAACAAAGAATATAAACTTTTAGGGGAAGAGATAGTCATTGCTGACAAAAAGGGAATTTTGGGATTAGCGGGAATTAAGGGAGGGAAAAATTCTAGCGTTGATTTAGAAACAAAAAATATTTTTATTGAGGCAGCCGTTTTTGACCCTGTTAAAATTTATTCAACTTCAAGAAAGTTAAATTTAAGAACTGATGCCAGTTTTCGTTTTGAGAGAAGAGTTGCCCCTATAAGATCATTGCAAGCTCTCGAGCGAATAAGTTTCTTAATCAAAAAAAATCTTAGTGGCGAGATTTTAAAAGGAATAATAGGGAAGGAAAAATTAAAAGAGAAAATTATCGAAATTTATATAAATAGATTAAATAAATTTTCAGGCATAAATTTTAACAAAGAAAGAATAAGGAAAACTTTAAAATCTTTAGAAATCAAAATTATTTCTGAAACTAAAAATAGTATGAAATTAGCGATTCCCCTAGATCGTTTAGATCTAGAAACAGAAGAGGATATTTTTGAAGAAATTATCAGATTGTATGATTTAAACAAAATTCCCGCTGTTTACGAAATTTTACCTCAAGAAGTTTTTATTTCTCCAGAGATAGAATTTAATAACTATTTAAGAAAAATTTTGACTAAAATCAATTACAATGAAATTCATAATTATAGTTTTTTTAACGATAGGGATTTAGATATTAGCCCAAAAAAAATACCGATTGAAGTCTTAAATCCAATTAGTGAAAATTATAAATATTTTCAGACAAGTTTAATTCCTAATTTATTGAAATCAGTTTATCTAAATCAATTTTATTTTAAAAAAATGAGATTTTTTGAAATTAGTAAAATCGCTTATTATATTCACGGATTAAATGGATCAAACGCAGATAATACGGATAACATTAATTCATTTAAATATGTTCAAGATTCGCGTAAATCCGTAAACAAAAATCCGTATAAATCCGCGTTAGATTCGTATAGATCTGTGAAAGAAGAATATTCAATAGGCATTTGCTTTGCTTTTAAAGATCCTGACGAAATCTTAAAAGAACTTAAAGGAGTTTTAAATATTTTATCCGAAGAATTGAAAGTTAGTTTTAGCTTTAGAGAATTTAATCAAAATCAAGCCGATATTTTAAGTAAAAATAAAAAAATCGGTATTTTTGAATTGATACCCAAGAAAATTTTAGAAGATTACGGTATAGATTTTAATGTTGGAGTAGTTGAGTTGAACGTTGAAGAATTAAGAGAACAAAGAAAAATGGTAAAAGTTTTTGAACCTTGGCCAATTTTTCCTTCAATTATTCATGATCTTTCTTTTTTCATCGATGAGAAAATTAAATTTAGCGAGATTAAAAATGAAATTGAAAATCAAAAAATTAAATTTCTTAAAGAAATAAAACTAGTTGATGTTTATTTTTCTAACAAAAAATCTCTAACACTAAGAATTATTTTTAATCATCCGGAACGAAGTCTTAACGATGATGAAGTAAGTTTAGAGATGAAAAAAATAGAAGAATTTTTAAAAGAAAAATATAAAATAACTTTAAGATAAATTATTCTATTTCTATTACTTCTTTGATTTTTGTCTTGATTAGTTCTTTTAAAGAATTAATTTCCTTTTTATTATTAGCTTGTATAGAGAAATAAAGATGAGCTAAACCTTTTTTGGTTTTACTTCGATTGCCAAGAATATTAATATTGCGTGACGAGATGATATTGGTAACATCTTTTAAAAGACCAATGCGATCTTGAGCAGTAATTCGCAAATCAGCAGTAATTTTTGTCGTAAACATAAAATATTCTTTATGAAGTTGAGCTTTAATTTTCTTTTTAGTATTAATAGATTTGACAATATTAAGCCAGTCTGGAGAAGGTTTACGATTTTTATTAACAATAATTTCAACAACATCGCCATTTTGAAGCTTATAATATGTGGGAACAAGCTTTTGATTGACTCGTGCTCCGGCAAAATGATTTCCAATATGAGTATGAATTTTATAGGCAAAATCCAAGGGAGTGCTATTTGCCGGTAATTCAACTACATCTCCTTTGGGAGTTAAGACATAGATTTTTTCTTTAAAAATATCAGAAAAACCTTCTTGCCAATTCCTTAAATTTTGGATAATTTTTAATTCTTCCTCGTCAGCAAAAATAGGTTTTTCTTTTTGGTAAGTTTTTGTTTGTTTGGCATTAGCATAGGCAATATAAGCAGCCATTCCGAATTCATTATAAAGATGCATTTCTTCGGTTTTTATTTGAAATTCAATATATTTTTCTTCATTAGTAATAACAGTGGTATGTAGACTGCGATAACCATTTGGTTTAGGGAAAGCAATGTAATCATCAAATTCATGTATCAAAGGTTTGAACAAAGAATGGAGAACTCCTAAAGCTAAATAACAGTCTTCAACAGTTTTGACAATTATACGAAAAGCCAAAAGATCATAAATTTGATCTAGATCATAATTTTTTCGAGGTAATTTTTTATAAATGCTTGAAATTTTTTTTACTCGATATTCTATTTTAGTAAACTTTATATTTTTTTTCTTAAGTTCATTTTCAATCAATGGTTTTAGTTTTTCTAAATAACTTTTTCCATTAGCAATCTTTTTTTCTAATTCTATTTTAAGAGACTTATATTTCTCTGGCTCGAGATATTTTAAAGCTAAATCATCTAATTCTGCCGCCCATTCGCTAATCCCAAGTCTCAAAGCTAGAGGAGAATAAATATCGCTTGTTTCCAGAGCAATCCTTTTTCTCTTGTCAGAAGACAAATATTCTAAAGTTCTCATATTATCAAGTCTGTCAGCTAATTTGACAATTGCTACTCGAATATCTTTGATTGTTGCTAAAATTAGTTTTCTTAAGTTTTCTGCCTGAATTAAATTTTTTTCTTTATATCGGTAATAACTAATTTTAGTAACTCCTTTAACTAAAAAAGTTATTTCTTCTCCAAATTTATTTTTCAATTCTTCTTCGGAGACATCACTATCTTCTAAAACATCATGTAAAATCCCTGCGCTAATTATCTCCGAAGGAAGCTTCAATTCAGCTAAATTGAGAGCTGTTCTTAAGCAGTGATTCAAATAAGGTTCGCCATTTTTCCTTCTAATTTTTTCATAAGCTTTTGCTCCAAAATAAAAAGCTTTTTCAATCAAAATGAGATCTTCCTTGGAATAATTTCTATAAAAAAGAAGCTTATTTTTGAAATTTTCAAAATTCATAATATAATAATATTATACTCTTGTCTTCTACTATTTTTGTCTATCTCTGCTTATTGATAGGCAGGCGATAGATAAAAACAATACTAAATGACTCTGAGTAAATCACAAGCGAAAACGGAAATAGAATTTATTGATCCTTATCATCGTCAAAATTTAAAATTCAAGATTATTCCTGTTGAAAAATTAGCTGTAGTTAGGCATCAAAGAAAATCAAGCCCTTATCACATTAAACATTTATCGACCTCAATTGAAAGAATAGGTTTTATTGTGCCAATAATTGTCGTTGAAGATAAAGATGGTATTTTTACAATTATCGATGGTCAACATCGTTTTTTAGCCGCTAAAGAACTTGGTGTAAAAGAAATCCCAGCCATTATTGTTCCTCAAAAAATATCTCAATTAATGATGAATCTTAATATCGAAAAAGAACTTAATATTAGAGAAAAATCTTACGTATCCTTAAATATTTATCGCCGATACTTAGAGACTCAGCCAGAAATTTTAGAATCAGACGCAGAGATTATTGATTCAATTGAACAAATTTATTATGTTACTTTGGGTTTGGCTTACGAAAGGCAGGAAAAATTAGCAGGAAGTTCTTTTGAACCAATGCTAAAAAAATGTGATTTTTTTCTTGATGAGAAATTAATTTCTGCTTTAGAAATAAGGGAGAAAAGGGTAGAAAAAATTTTAATAGCTAATAGTTTAATCAAAGAAATAGCTCAAAAGTTAAAAGAAATAAATCGATGGCATCCTTATGTTTATCAACAAATAATATCTTACGCTAATTATTATAAAAGAAAAAGGCTTCCCATAGAATTTGATGATTTATTTGATTCAGTCATAGAAAATTTAAATCTTATCATCAAGAATCCAACAGTGATTTTAACAGAAAAAATAGAAAATTTTTAATTTATATTCATGGATAAAGAACAAATAGAAAAACATATAAAAAAAGAACTGTTGAGGCCAGCGGAACAGGCTTCGATGATTGATTTAGTTTACAACATAATACTTTTTGGTTATAGCGCCAGAGCCTCTGATATTCATTTCCAACCAAAAGAAAATTATCTTTTAATTAGATATCGAATAGATGGAATATTAAATAATATTTTTCAGATTCCTAAAGATTTTCAAGATGAAATCGTTTCAAGAATTAAAATTTTGGCAGGATTACGCACGGACGAACATTTCGCATCTCAGGATGGAAGATTTAGGTTTTATTTACCTAAAGAAGATAAAGAAAAATTTTTTGATATTAGAGTATCAATTATGCCTACCTATTATGGCGAAAATATTATTATGAGATTACTAATAAGTGGTGGAGAAAAATTTGTTCTTGAAACTTTGGGTTTTTCTCAAAAAGACTTAATTAAAATAAAAAGTGCTATTACTAAGCCTTATGGAATGATTCTTTCTACTGGCCCAACTGGATCTGGGAAGACAACTATGCTTTATACGATTTTGAATATTTTAAATACCGAAAGTGTGCACATTATAACAATTGAGGATCCAATTGAGTATGCTATTGAAGGAGTAACCCAAATTCAAGTTAATGCCCAAACAAATTTAACATTTGGGAAAGGCTTAAGGTCTATTTTGAGGCAAGATCCTGATATTATTATGGTTGGCGAAATTCGTGACGAAGAAACAGCAGCAATATCTGTTAATGCCGCATTGACTGGTCATTTATTGCTTTCAAGTCTTCATACTAATGATGCTCCAAGTGCTGCTGTGCGACTTATGGAACTTGGGATTGAACCTTACTTAATTACCTCGACAGTCAATGTTATTATAGGACAAAGATTAGTAAGAAAAATATGTGACAATTGCAAGAAAGAAAAAATTTTAAAAGAATCGGAAATAAATTCTTTTTTAAGAATTTTACCCGAAAGAACAAAACAAAATTTTGATAAAAATAAAACTGTTTTTTATGGCGAAGGTTGCCCAAAGTGTAATAATTCCGGTTATTTAGGGAGAACTGGTATTTATGAAGTTTTGGTAATAACGGAATCTATTAGAGATTTAATCTTGGCCAAGGCTAATGCTGATAAAATTAAGGATAAAGCGATTGAAGAAGGTATGACAACAATGCTAGAAGATGGTTTTATGAAAGTTTTAGCAGGAATTACAACTATTGAAGAAGTTTTAAGAGTAACACATGAGTAAGAAACCTTTTATTTTTAGAATTAGTTTGAAAGATAAGATAAATTTTGCTCGCAATTTAGCTTTACTTTTGAAAAGTGGTATCAATTTATTGCAATCTTTGGAAATTATAAAAAATAGTTCGAGATCTCCGTCGCTTCAGTATATTTTAGAAAACACGATTAAAGATCTTGAAAGAGGTAAATTTTTAGGTGATTCTTTAGAAAAATTCAGCGATAAATTTGATGATTTTTTTATCTCTATTATAAAAGTAGGCGAGGATACCGGAAAATTAATTGAAAACCTTGAAAGAATTGCTATTGAGTTTAAAAAAATAGAAAAACTAAAAAATAAAATGATAACTTCTTTAGTTTATCCTGCTTTTATTGTTGGAATAATGATAGTAATAATGATCGCAGTAGTCTACTTTATTTTCCCAAAACTTTTGCCTGTTTTTGAAAATTTAAACGTTAAATTACCACTAACAACAAGAATTTTTTTGGAGATTTCTTCTTTTATCCTAAATTATGGTATTTATTTGTTTCTTTCTTTAGCTCTTTTTTTCGCAAGCTTTCCTTTCTTCCTGCGTTTTAAAAAAATTAAATATTTTTCTAATTTTATTATTTTGCATCTGCCCGTAGTTTCTACTATTGTTAAAGAATATGTCCTTAACAGATTTTTTCGTAATTTAGCCTTACTTTTAGAAAGTGGAGTTCCTATTGCTGAAGCTATAAAAATTACTGCAGAAAGTATAGATAATCTAGTTTATAAGAAAATTATTTATGATGCTATAGATTTTGTAGTTGAAGGACATAGCTTGGGAGAATTTTTAAATAAGAATTTGAAATACTTCCCTTATGGTTTTGTTCAAATGATAAATATTGGAGAAAAATCTGGCACTTTAATTAACACTCTACTTTATTTGACAGAAAATCTCGATGAAGAAATTGATACTGATTTAGAAAGATTTATGAACTTGCTCGAACCTTTTATTTTGGTTATTATTGCTATTATGGTTGGTTTTATAGCTTATTCAATAATTACACCTATTTATGAAATTACCAACAAACTTCAAAAATAAATCATTTGCTTTGATTGAAATTCTTTTAGGGATTGTACTTATAGGATTTATTTCAACTTTTATTTTTAATATTTTTCAAAATATTAATCAAATTTTAACCTTAGGAAGAATTTCTTTGCAAATACTTTCAACCCTTCAAGATGAAATAGAGAAAATTAGAGTTTTACGATATGAAGATGTAGGAGTTCAAGGAAGTTGGCCGCCTGGTATTTTACCAGCAGAAAAAATAGTTACTAAGGGTGGTTTAGATATTAAAATAAAATTTTATGTAAGGAATATTGATGATCCAAAAGATGGAACCATAACCTCAACACCTCGTGATACTGCACCGGCCGATTATAAACTTGTTGAGGTTGAGGGAGAATGTTTAAATTGTAGTTTTAAAGTAAAAAAACAAGTACTAACAACATTTGTAGCTCCAAAAACAGTTGAAGCTTTAACTAACAATGGTTCAATGTTTGTTCAGGTTATTGATGCGAGTGGAAAACCGGTTCCTGGAGCTTCAGTTAAAGTAGATTATCTAGGCTCACCTACATTTACAATTGAAGACGTTAGTGATGTTGGGGGAATTTTAAGACTTATCGATATTCCTCCAGGTATTAATGCTTATTCAATTTATGTAACAAAAGATGGCTATTCTTATGATAAAACTTACCAGGAAGGAAGTGAATATCCTAACCCGGTAATTCCTAATCAAACAGTAAGCAGTGGATCATTAACAACAGTTACTTTCCAAATTGATCTTTTAAGCAAATTAAAAATAAAAACTCAAGATATTTTTTGCGCTCCTTTGCCAGGAGTAAATTTTGAATTAACCGGAATTAAACCTATTAATACTGATCCTTTTATAGCTAAAACAGATATAACGACGACTACTGACGAAAATGGAAACAAAGAATTAAATGTTGAATTTGATAATTACTATCTAAAATTAATAGATAATCGTTATTCTTTAAGATCTTTTATTCCTTTTTTGGAAGAACCTTTTAATGTTGAACCAAATAAATCATATTCTTATAATTTAACTTTAAACCAGAATAAACCTATTAATCTTTTGGTTAGTGTTTTCGACGAAAATAAAAATTATCTTGATGGAGCGGTAGTTGGTCTTTCTAATGGTTCTAATTTTTATGTTTCTAAAGTTACCGGAGAAGAAAATGTTATTCACGATGATTGGTCTAATAAAAATTATTCCGACTTAACCTCAGGTATAGACGGTGAAACTTTCCAAGGAGAAATAAGGCTAAAAGATTTAGGTGGTTATTTTTCGACATCAACAGAATGGCTTATTTCAAAAACTATAGATTTTGGCACGTCGATTATTAATTATAAAAAATTTTCGTGGCAAGGAAATTTACCACAAGGGACATCAATAAAATTCCAAATTGCGAATAATAATGATAATTCAAGCTGGGATTTTGTTGGTCCTGATGGAACCAATAATAGCTATTTTGAATCTCAAGCATTTGATATACCTTCATTTTTTAACAATAACAGATATTTTCGTTATAAAGTATTTTTAGAGACAAATGATCCTTCGGTGACTCCAGCTTTAGATAAAATAGATATCAGTTTTGGATCCTCTTGTTTTTCTAAAGGTCAAGTTCTTTTTCAAAATTTACCTCCAGATACTTATAATTTAGAAGTTAGCAAATCAGGTTATTATTTTTATAATAAGCAAATAATATTATCAGATGAAAATTTTTACCATGAAAAAGTTTATCTTACTCCTTAGTTTTTTAAGTTTAATTTTTGTTTTTGTTTTAGGACAGGAGATTAATAAATTTTTTGAAATTCAGCTTCAGACAACAAACAAATTTAGACTTGGGTCAAAAGTTTTAATTCAACCTATTGTTCCTTATAATGATTTTCTAAGTGGAATAAGTTTTTGGGTAGATAATCCTAAAATTTCTGACATAAACATAAAGCTTAAAGATAAAAATGAGAATATAATTTTTAACGGAGATTTTAACGTTCCTGTTCTTACCTCAACTTATTGGGGTAGCGAATATTTCTTTCCTTTTAAAAAAAATATAAAAATAAATTCTGGCGAAGAATATAAAATTATTATTCAACCTAAAAATTTAAGCGAATTAAATTTCTATTATTTATATCTTTATGAACTTTTGCAGGGAACAGAAGAAAAAACTTATGTTTTTGAAAGCATAAAAGAACTTTTAGTCAATAATGAACCTTCTAACAAATTTTTGAAATTAGCTTTATATGAAGGAAAAGAATATCTACCACCACAAATTTCAAATTTTGAAATAAAAATACTTTCTCCCACAGAAACAGAAATTTCTTTTAATGCTAATGAACCAATAAATTATAAATTTGAATATTTCGATATTTTACAAAAAACTACCTCAACTTATGAAATAAAATATTATGAATCTTGTCCTGCGGGAATAAGAGATTGTTCTTTTCAAATCGTAACTCAGAGTGGCCAAACATATCGATATGTATTTAAAGCAAGTGATTATTGGGAGAATTTTGTAACATTAATTGGCGAGTGGACGACACCGCAAGAAAAATTTCAAGAGTTAAATAAAGAGAAAAATGAAGTGTTGCCAAGTTCTGTTAGCGAATCAAATCAAATTACAGAAGAACAAAAAAAAGATGTAATTTCTCGAAAACCTCAACAGGTTCCTCAAACATTTCATTTTCAAAAAGAAGATAACGAAAAACAAATATTGACGACGTCGGGAAAAGAAATTTATAAAGAGACTAAATCTTCAATGACAACATTTACACCAACATTAACTGAAGGAAAAAATATAAAATCAGAACTAATCTTAAAAAAATTATTATTAAATAAAAAATTTAGTGCAAGAATTTATGAAATTTTTCTAATTATTTTTCTTTTGGGAATATTAATTTTTATAATTTATTATAGAAAATTTAAATGAAAAAAGCTTTTACATTAATTGAGTTATTATTCTTTATGTTTATTATTTCTTTTATTATTTTTGCTCTAATTTTAATTATTTTGAATGTCTCTAATTTTAATATTTATGTTGTTTTTAATTTAGGAAAAATAAATGAAATTCGCTCAACTCTTACAGAAATTGAAAAAGAACTTAAGTCAATGGAGCCTTCTAATATTGGCAATTATCCAATTGAAGAAGTTTCTTCTACAAATATTATTTTCTATAGTGATATTGATAATGATGGTTTAGTAGAAAGAATAAGGTATTTTCTTGATAAGGATAAATTAAATAAAGGAGTTGTCTCGCCCTCAGGAAATCCTTTAACCTATAATTTATCGCAAGAAAAAATTAAAACAGTTCTTGATGGCATTTCTTTCCCTTATCAAATTTTTACTTTTTATGATGAAAATTTAAATGAAAATAATGATATCGCCAACATAAAAACAATTAAAGTTAGCTTAAAAGCAACAATAGATTTAAAAGGCCAAACTTACGAAGATTATATAATAATTAGTCCAAGAAACTTAAAAACAAAATGAAAAATCAAGGACAAATAATTTTTTATATTCTTTTTTATTTGTTTTTAACAATAATGATTTTGACTGGTTCACTTGTTTGGTTGCAAACTTATTTAGGTTCTATCGAGAAAGAAATACAAAAAATTACTGCTTTAAATATTGCAGAATCAGGAATTGAATATTATAGATGGTACTTAAATCATTTTCCAAGAGATTTTACTGATGGCACCGGTCAACCAGGTCCTTATACGCATAATTTTTATAATCGTTTAGGAGAAAAAATTGGCGAATTTAGCTTAGAAATAAATTCACCAGAAGAAGGTTTTTCTTTGGTAAATATTCTTTCGACTGGTAAATTAATTGATTCTAAAATTAACAAAAAAATTGAAGTTTTACTAGGAAGACCATCGTTGGCAAAATATTCAGTTCTTGTTGACGATAACATAAGATTTGGCGCAGGAACTGTTGTTTACGGCGAAATTCATTCTAACAAAGGGATAAGATTCGATGGATTAGCATATAATTTGGTAAAATCATCTCTTTTAACTTATAAAGATCCAGATCATAGTGGTTGTGATGAATGGGCTGTTCATACCCACGTAACTCCTGTCGATCCTTGCCCTCCTCAAAATCCTAGTCCTGATCAACTTCCTTTAAGGCCAGATGTTTTTAAAGCAGGCAGATTAGTTGGTGTTCCTTCCCAAGATTTTGTTGGTATTTCTCAAGATTTATCTTTTTATAAAACCTTAGCCCAACAAAATGGCATTTATTTATCTTTTAGCGGGACAAGTAATTATGGCTATGAACTTACAATAAGAACGGACGGTAAAATAGATGTTTCTTTAGTTAAACAAATTGTAAAAATTACCAATTGTACTATTTATGATCCTTATACAGATTCTACGGGTGGCGAAAGATATTCTTTAAGTTCTTGGAGTATTAGCCAAAAAAAATTTTTACAAACTTATGATTACCCTCAAAACGGTATAATTTTTGTCGAGGATAATGTTTGGGTAAATGGTCAAATCAATAATAAAAAAATTTTAATTGCTTCAGCAAAATTTCCAGAAAATTCTATTGAAATGACCAATATTATTATCAATAGTGATTTAAAATACACAAATTATGATGGCAAAGATGCCATAGGCTTAATTGCTCAGAGGAATATTCTTGTTGGTCTTAAAAGCTCTGATACTTTAAGAATTGACGGTATTTTAGTGGCTCAAAAAGGAAGAATAGGAAGACAATATTATTCTTCTGGATGTGGTTCTGAATACAAAAGAGAGAAAATCACTGTTTATGGAAGTTTAATCACTAGGAAAAGATATGGTTTTAGCTGGGTTGATAATTATGGGAATTGGGTTTCTGGCTATAAACTAAGAGAGCTTATTTACAATGCTTATAATTTATATTTTCCACCTCCTTATTTTCCTTTAGCTTCAGAATTTTATGAAATTTTTAAGTGGAAAGAGTATTAGTTTTCCACAAATAACTTTTGTTTTAAAATTATTTATGGTATAATTAAATTAATTTAGCTAGGGGTCGAGGTTAAAAAAATATAGTCTAATGAAAAAACGTCAAGCATTTACTTTAATAGAAATATTACTTGTAATCGGGATTATTGTTCTTTTAGCAGGAGCAATAATAGTAGCTATAAACCCTGGTCGTCAATTTGCTAAAGCAAGAAATACACAAAGAGTTACTGATGTTAACGCTATCTTAAGTTCAATTGTTCAGGATATGACAGATAATCAAGGAAGGTGGAATTGTACAGGTAGTACTAATTATGCTACCTCATTACCGGCTACTACAGCTACTATTGTCACGGTTGCAGAAAATAATTCTAGTGAGATAAATTTGTCTTGCTTGGCTCCGAATTACGTACCAAGAATTCCTGTTGATCCATCAAAACAAAATACAGACACTAATACCGGCTATACACTTCAATATAATACCTCTACAGGAAGGATTACTATTTGTGCTCCTCAAGCTGAGCTTAATGAAACAATTTGTACTCAAAGATAAAATAATTTATTAAATTATTGAAATTAAAAATGAAAAAATTTATTCTTTTATTTATTTTTTTCGTAGTATTAAGCTTAGCTCTTAGTTTTGATTTAGTTAAAGCTCAGGAAAATGAAAATAGAAATAACGACGAGGGTAGAAATAAAAGTATAGAAATCAAGCATAAACCAGAGAAGAAAGAATTAAAAGTCCCTAATCCTAATTTTTCTTCTCATCAACCTGATCCATTCAAAGAACTTGATGATTTTGCCAGAGAAAATGTTGTCGAATATCAAGAGGCATCTTTTTTTATGTTGACACCGTCTAATCATGTTGTTCAACAAGGAATTGTTGAGCAAAATCAAAATAACGTTTTAACTGTAAATTCTAATGGTTTTAAAGTAAGTTGGGCTGTTACTACCAGTACAACGATTATTAATTCCTCTTCTAGTGTTAGTGATATTATATCAGGAATAAAAGTAAAAATTTTTGGAAATTGGGACGGCAATCAGCTTGTAGCTGAAAGAGTAATGGTGCTTGAAAGAAGAGTTAATAATGAAATTGAAAATTTAATTCAAAAACTGAAAGAAGTATTACGAAAAGCTGGTATTAATGTTGATTTAAATCCTTTATTCCAACAATTACAAAGATAGAACTTCATGTGCGCCTACATGAGCACTTAAAGTCGAGCCATCACGCCGTACGGTACGCCCGCAGATTCGCCAGCTTGATCCCAGCACTATGTTTAGTATAAGTGCTGGGTATGGGGTGAGGCTTAATATAGACGCAGAGGTTCTAATTTTATACAGATAATTTTTCTATATGTTTAATTAACATTGCACAATAACCCCATTCGTTATCATACCAAGAGAAAACTTTAACTAAGTCACCATCAACAACTCGAGTAAGAGTAAGGTCAACAATTGCTCCGTAAGGCTCTTTTAGAATATCAGAAGAAACAATTTCTTCTTCGATAATTTTTAGAATTCCTTGCCACTCTGATTTTTGAGACTCTTCTTTGAAGATATTATTAATTTCTTCAACAGTTGTTGATTTTTCGGTTAAACAAGTAATATCAGACAAAGAACCAGAAATAACCGGTACCCTTATTGAAATACCGTCAAATTTTCCTTTTAATGAAGGAATAACTTTTACCGTTGCTTCAGCAGCTCCGGTTGTTGAAGGAACAATATTTAATCCAGCCGATCTTCCTCTGCGAAAATCATGACCTTTAACAATGCCATCAACTAAATTTTGAGTTGCTGTATAAGCATGAATTGTTGTTAAAATTGCTTTTTTAATACCAATTCTCTTAATTAAAATTGCTAAAACAGGATTTACAGAATTTGTAGTACAAGAAGCATTTGAGGTAATAAATGCTGCTTCACCTAAAGAACTTATTTTATCTAAATTTTCTAATCCAGGAGTAAAGGTTACAGTTGTCTCATCTTTTGCTGGCGCAGTAATAACAACTCTTTTAGCTCCAGCAACAAGATGGGCTTTTGCTTTCTCATATTCAGTAAAAAATCCCGTTGCTTCGACAACGACATCAATATCAATATCTTTCCAGGGAAGTTTAGTTGGATCGGTTTCTTTAAAAATTAAAATTTCTTTATTGTCAACGATCAATTTATTATCTTTAACTTCAACTGATTTTTCATAACGACCATAAACAGTATCATACTTTAACAGATAGGCTAAGTTTTGGGAATCAGATAAATCATTAATGGCGATTATCTGAAAATTGGGATTATCGATTGCTTGACGAAAAAATATTCTTCCAATTCTTCCAAAACCATTAATGGCTATTTTCATTGCTTTTTATTAATAGATTAAATGAGCGACTTTTCTTTAATTTTTTCTTCTAATTTTTCTTCTGATTTTAAAAGACTTCGGTAATTAATAGTGAATCTATTCAAAATTCTTTCAAATTCCTGTAAATTAGAAAAACTATTCCTTAGTTGATTATATGATTTTTCAAATTGTTGACTTAATTCTATTAAATCTTTTTCTAATTGATGTAGGTTCATTAAAATTTGCTGAATGTTTTGTCCTAATTCTTGTTTTCGAATAATTAAAAGTAGGGAAGAACAAATAAATTCGAAATTTTTTGGCGAAGTAAGAAAAACAGATTTTTCTCGAGCAAAATCCCAAACCTCAGCATAGTCTTTATCTGATAGAAGTTCATAGTAAATGCTTTCGTTGGCCAAGTACATCAAGGCAAATTCAACTGTTCCTTGTAGAGGTAAAATATATTTTCTAGCAATATCCTCGATTTTATTTTTTAAATTTCTAATAAGATCTTTTTTTAAACTTTGTTTATTTTTTTCATCAACGTCAAAAATTTGAGAAAAAGTTTGGACTGGGAATTTAGCATCAATAGGAATAATAATGTTATTTAATTTTAAAACATAATCAACTCTATCAGAACCAAGTTGATATTGTTTTTCGTAAAAAGAAGACGGTAAATTTTTAATTATTTCTTCCAACATTATTTCTCCTAAAAAGCCACGATTTTTTGGTCCAGCTAAAATTTCTTTAAAAGTTCTTATCTCAATGGCGTTTGATTCTAAATTTCTTGTTAATTCTTCAATTTTCGAAGTTGTTTCAACAATCTTTTCTTGTTTTTCTAAAGTTGTTTTAAAATGTTCTTGAATCTCTTTAACTATAGAATTTTTAAAATCTCCCAAATGACTAAAACTTTCAATTATATTGTTTTGTAAATCTAAAAACTTTTGGGTATTTGAATCTTTGCTTTGGTTGATTAATCTTTCAATGTCTTTTTTTAAAAGAAAATAAATTATTATCAAACCTACGAAAAAAAATAAAATGCTAAAAAGAATTTGCATATTTTTCAGCTATCTCCTTTTCAATTATCGCTTTATCCTTACCATATTTTAGCATAGAAAGTTCAGCAATTTTTTCAGCCAGTTCTTTAGATGATAATTCTGGTGAAAGTGTTTTAATATTAAAAGCATCAGAAGTATAACCATAAATTAGCAGTTTAATATAAGCATTAAAGTTGGGAATATTGACTAAATCAAATTTATTAAATATAGGTAAAAAAAGTCTTTCTAAAAATTCAGCATCCTGAGCCCCAACTCTAAAAGATACAACCGTACCAACGTTTCCAATCACAGCAGAAATTATTTCTTCTGGCAATTGTTTAATATATTGATGGGCTAAAACCATTGAAAGTCTATATTTTCTTGCTTCTGCTAAAATACTAGCCACTCCTTTGAAAGCAAAATTTTGAAACTCATCAATATAGAGGTAAAAATCTTTTCTTTCTTCTTCGGAAATAGATATTCTTGCAAAAGCACTTAATAGTATTTTTGTAATTAAAATCATTCCCATTAAATAAGCGCTAGTTTCGCCAATAAGACCCTTTGATAAATTAATGATCAAAATTTTTTTTTCATTCATAATTTGATTAAAATCTATCGATGATTTTGATTGAGCAATAATTGGCCTAACAAATTCGTTGAGAATAAAAGGATTTAGCTTTGAAGTAATCCAAGTAATCATATTGTCCAACGAAAAATCACCACCAACAACTGGTGCTTGTTTTGTCCAAAATTCAATGACTGGATAGTTTTTACATTTGTCTAAAAGTTCATCTCGGAAAGATTCGTCAACAAAAACTTTAGAAACCTCTAATAAAGTATGGCCCCAGCTGGGGTCATCCATGATTAAGTATAAAGCATTCCTAAAGTATTGTTCAAACATTGGTCCACCGGTCATTTGAAGATTATATAATTTATCAATAATTTCAATCAAAGTATTAATAATAAATGTTTTTTCTGTCGGTCTTGTCGGAGAATATTCTAAAATATTAAGTCCAATTGGTTTCCGGGCATCGCCAGGATTGAAATAAATAACATCCTCGATCCTTTCTTTGGGAATTAAACCTAAAATTTCTTGAGCTACATCTCCATGAGGATCAATAAAACAAACACCATCGCCATTTTTAATATCTTGAATAATCATATTTTTAAGCAAAGTAGTTTTACCAGTTCCTGTTTGTCCAATAATATAAATATGTCTTCTTCTATCTTCTCGAGCAATTCTTATCGTTGATTTCATTCCTTGATAAACGTTCTCTCCCAAAATAATTCCTTCGGTTGGTAAATTACTTGGTGGTGGTGCCAAACGAGCAGAAAGCCAATTAATAATAGGATTTTTAATATATGAAGTAGGGAAGTGGAAAAAAGATGTGATTTCTTCGGTATTTAAAAGAAAACTCTGAGACGAATCAAAAAGTCTAAAAGCAAATTGATATAAAACTTTTTTGAGATATTTTCCTTTTGGTCGAAAATAATAAAATTCATTAAAGCCTGGATTAGTAAATTGATGAAAAGGAGATTCTAAAGCTGACAAAATTTGGTCAGCATTTATTTCGTCATTACTTGAGACAATAAGTCGAATATCTAACTTAAAAAGAGGTTTGTTAGCTTTAAATTCTAAATTTTTAATGGCAATTTCTTCAATTGGTTTTGGCTTCATTTTTTCTTCTTCCTCTTTCTTCTTTGTTTCTTCTTTTTTAGGAATGAAAGCCTCACCTAAAACTCTTAAAATATCAGAAAAAATATTTTTACTTAAAACATCATTTAATTTTTCTCCTTCTCTTAATTTCTTCACCATACCCAAAATTTTTTTATTTTCACTGACAGGAATGGGAGTTAAGATAATTTGCCAAGCTAAACCTTCTCCTTCTTTTGATAATTTGTTAAAAGCAGAAAGGAAAGAATCCAAAGGATCAACATTAGCTTGCGCTAATTCTTTATAGCTTCTAATAGGAAGGTAAGAATGATTTTTAAGTTTAACAATTGAAGCTAAAGAAAAGCCAGAAGGATTAAAAACATTATAATCTTCTTTGACCAAACTAATTTCTGTCCCAGGCCAAAACCCAAGGACAGTTTTTCTTAAGAAATCAATTTCTTTTTTAGGGATCGCTATATAAAAATAAATTTCTTCGCCATAATGGGGAACAGCAACTTCAAAAACAATCGGATTTTTAATTCTTGATAAATTAGCCAAGAAATTTTCAAAGACCGTTAATTCTTCGACAATTTTTATTCTTGGGTCTGTTTGAGCTTGTTGTAAAGTTATTGGTCGAGGAAGTTTAACTAAAAGCAAAGAATAATTTAATGAAAGGTTTAGTTTAATTTTTTCGCGATGTTTTTTTATTAAAAAAATAGTTAGAAAAATGATTATTATTCCTAATAAAGACGAACCAGCAAAGATAAAATAATAAAGATTAGTCATTTTCTCGTAAGCAAATTAACGAAATGGCCAACCAAAAGATCATGAAAAGCATCAACTAAATAAGGATTATTTGTTTTGTAAATAAACTCGAGACTTTTTTCAATACTTTCGCTAAGAGCAATATCAATCGCCTGAGCCAAAATATTGGTCATTTGGTTTATCGGCATTGAATGATGGAATTCCTCTTCTCTTTTAATTTCTGGAAGTTCTTCAATTTCTTTTTTAATTTCCTCTAAAGTAAATTTTATTTTATCTTCATGTTTTTCTAAAGTTGTAATTTCAGGTTTTTCTTTATGTAAAGCCTCAAATTTTCTAATAAATTTTTCTTCTCCTTTTTTTAACTGTTCAACCATATATTTATTTTACCAAACTTTTTACTAAAAATAAAAGAAAAAATATGCACGATGATGATATTACTATGCTTGCTCCTAAAGGGAAATTATATAAATTAGAGATTAAAAATCCTAAGAAAACATTTATCAAAGAAAAAATAATGCTTAAAATATAGAAACTTTTAAATGAATTAGCGATTAAGCTGCTGATTGCCGGAGGTAAAATTAAAAAAGCAGTTATCAAAATTACGCCCACAATTTTTATTCCCAAAATAATACTTATGCCTAAGATTAAATAAAATAAAAGTTCATAAAAATTAACATTTAATTTTCTTAATTTAGCTTCAACAGGATCTAAAAGGATTAAAACTAATTTAAAAAATTGAAAAAGAAAGAAAATTAAGATTAAAATTGAAAAAATAATAGTAAGAATAAAATCAAAATCGCTAATAGTTAAAATATTACCAACAAGAAAATTTAAAAGTTCAGGTTGATAACCCGCCTTAAGTGACATTAAAATTAGTCCTAACGAAAGGGAACTTACAAAAACAAGGCCAATTAAAGTATCGGCATGAATTTTTGTTTTTCTTTCTAAAAAATAGACGAGAAGGGAAAAAGTAATACCTGTTGCTAAAGCTGATAAAATAATATTAAAATTAAATAAAAAAGCTAAAGCTAAACCTAATATCGCAGAATGAGCAATGCCATCGCTAAAAAAAGACATTCTTTTAATAAAAACAAAGACACCCAAAAGAGCAAAGATAACGCTCAGCCATAAACTAATAATTAAAGATTTTAATAGAAATGAATATTCAATTAAATTTGTCATTTATTATTATGCAAACTAAGGCGAACCTTTGAATGAATCATTGTAAAAAAATATAATTCGTTAATTAGCAAACTTACTAATTCTCTAATTGATTATTTTGGTGGTCGATTGAATGGAAATATAAAAATATCTCGCTGGTAAAGTTTTTTTAATATTTCTTCTCTGAAAAGTTCGGCCACTGGACCATCGCAAATTAAAGAATGGTTTAAGCATAAAACTCTTTGAGCAAATGTATGGACAATAGTTATTTCATGGCTAGTAATTAAAATTGTCACTTTCAATTCTTGATTTAAATGTTTAATAATTTCATAAAATTCTTTCTGACCAACAATATCTGTTTCCGAGACTGGTTCATCTAAAAGTAAAATTTTTGGCTGAGCTAAAATTGCTCTAGCGAAGAGAACTCTTTGAAGTTGCCCACCGGAAAGGCGAGAAATATTTTTATTTTTTATATTTTCAATATCAATTTCTTTTAAAACTTTTTCGATATTTCCACGGGGATTGCTTATTCTTAAAAATTCAGAAACAGTCAATGGTAAAACCGGATCAAAATTATAATTTTGAGGAACATAACTAACAAAATCTAACATTTTTAAATGATTTTTATCGAAAATTTTTATTTCACCTTCGTAAGAATAAAGACCTAAAATTGTTTTTAATAAGACTGATTTACCGGCACCATTTGGTCCAATCAAGGCAGTGATTATTCCTTCAGGTAAGGCAAAACTGATATTTCTGATAATTTCTTGCTCCCCAAATCTCACGACCAAATTTTTCACTTCCAAAGCATTCATTATATTAAATATACCATAGGTAAATAATAAATAAATTTTATTTTAGAGCTTCTCTTAATGTTTCAATATTTTTTTTGTAAGCGTCAAAATAATTTAAACCACTTTTACCTTCGATTGGATCTAATTCATAAATTTTTAAATTAAATTCTTGAGCTAATGTTTTCAAAAGATTGCTTTCTTCGCCTGGTTCTTTAAAAATGATCTTAATATTTAAAACTTTTATAGAATCAATTAATTTCTGAAATTCAGTTGGAGTTAGTTCTTTGTTGGGTCCTTCAAGAAAACCAATAATGTAAAGATTTAATTCGTTAGCAAGATATCTAAAAGCATCATGTTGAGTAATTAAATAATGCGAAGAAAGATTTTTTGATTCATTTTGAGCGAATTTTGAAAGTTCGTCTAATTTATTTAAAACACTTTTAAGATTTTTTTCATAATAATCTTTATTTTTAGGATCAGAATTTTCAATTTCTTCTGATATTTTTTTAGCAACTTTTTTCATATTTTCTATCGAAAGCCAAAAATGAGGATCACTATCAATCAGATTGACATTTCGATAGAGAGGAATAACTTTTACAGATTTAAAATTTTCAATTATATTTTTTGTCCAATTATCAATCTTTAATCCGTCAGAAAAAACAATTTTTGTTCCTTTAAGTTTAACAAGGTCATTAGGTCGAAATTCAAAATTATGAGGTTCAGCTCCAGGTGGGACGATTAAAACAACTTCTTGTTTATCGCCAACTATTTCTTTAACAATATCATAAAAAGGATAGATTGTTACTGCAATTTTAGCTGAAGTAAAATCTTCATAAGATTTTTTAAAAGCAAAATTTTTAAAAGCAAAAATAGAAACAATCCCAAGAATAATTATGATAATTGCTAAGTAATATTTTGCCATCACTTTTTAAGATATTTTTTGATATTTTCCTGATGCTCTTTTAGAGTTTTAGCAAAAATAGCTCTTCCTCCAGAATCACTTAGATAATACCAATAATCAGTTACAATCGGATTGTTAACGCTTTTTATGGCTAAAATTCCTGGATTAGAAATTGGCGTTGGAGGTAATCCAAATCTTTTATAAGTATTATAAGGAGAATCTTTAATAAAATCTTGCCTTGTTAATGATGGATTGCAAAAAACAAAATCACATTTTGCATAGACCAAGGTTGCATCAACTTCTAATTTTTTATTATTTTTTAATCTTTTTATTAAGATGCCAGCAATAATAGGGAAGTCTTCTTGGCTTTTAGCTTCTTTCTCAACTATTGAAGCTAAGGTAAGCCTTTCGTATAAATTGAATTCAGTTCCTTTTAAAATTTCATTAAGATATTTTTTGGAAAAATTTTGCAAAATTTTTTCAACAATCATTTTTTCATCATCATTAGGAAAAAATTCGTAAGTATCTGGAGCCAAAAAACCTTCCAAACTGCTTTGTTCAGGAAAATAATTTTTTAGATCAATTTTAGGAAAATCGCTAAGTTTATATTTCGTAAAATCAACCTTAAAACCATTTTTTTGGAAAAGAGCTTCAATTTCTTTTAGAGTTAATCCTTCTGTAATAGTTATTCTAATTCCTCTTCCTCCGGTCTCTAAAGTTTTTAAAACATCAATTAAATTATAAAAACCATTAAATTCATAAATTCCAGCTTTAATTTTTGATTTTCTTAAAGCGGCTAAGAAACGAAAATAGAAAGATGATCTTATAATACCTTGTTTTTCTAAATTTTGACTTAAAAACCAAGTTTTTGTTTTAGGATTAACGTAAAATATTTTTTTTTCACCAATAAATATTGGCGAAAAAGTTGAATAAAGAAAATGAACTAAAACAAAAATCAAAAAAAGATTGATTAATAAAAATGGATAAAGTCGAAAAATTTTTTTGATTAGATCTTCGTAAGCCATTTTTTAATTTCTTCTAAATATTTTTTTTTACCTTCGTAAGAAACTCTTATTTTATCTTCGGTTTTGCTTCGTCGAAGATGAAGATAAAAATTTTTTTCATAAAAAAAGTAACCATCGAACTTTTTTAATTTTAAACTAAATTTTTTCTGAAGCAAAGAAACTATTTTTGCCAAATTTTTATTTGATTTAAGGTCAAAATGATGAAGTTGAAGAGACAGGTTAAGTTTTAAAAGTTCACTTAATGAAGATATGTATTTATTCGTATAATGCAAAAACAATCCTAAGGCTAAATAAGAACCTTCGGTTTTTAAATCTTTAAACATATAAAAATGTCCAGTTGGTTCAAAGGCTAAATCCAAATTGTATTTTTTGAATGCTTTTTTGAAAAAATAGTGGCCAGTTTGGACAAAATATATCTTTTTACCAATTTTTAAAAGATCATTTTTTAATTTTTGACTAAAAAAAATTGGCACGCCTAATTTTTGATATTGAGGTAATTTTGCTAAAAAATAGAAAACTAAATCATTGTGTATTTTTTTATCTTTGATAAAAGTAAAAATTCTATCATTATCAAAATCAGATTTAATTTTGATTGGAGAATTTTTTTGATAATAAATTTTTAATTTTTGAAAATAGGGCAGGGAAGAATTGAGAAAAAAATTTTTTTTATCAAAATTAGCATAGATTTTATTCTTAGGTTTAATAATTTTTTGAAGATGATTAAAATAGTTATCGTATACAGATTTATACTGATCTAATGCGAATTTATTTTTCACGTATCTACACGGATCTAGCACAGATTCATACAGATACTTTTTATTCGCATTGTTCATTTTAAATCCGTCTGATCTGTGAATAGGTTTCCACGATTCTCCATTTTCTAAAATAAATTTTAATCCTGAATATTTTAAAGGCAAATGCGAAGCAGTAATCATTATTCCCGGTTTTTTCCTTCTAATAACTTCATAATAAAAAATTGGCGTTGGTAAAATACCAATAAACTCAAAATTAAAATTTTTTTCTAAAAAATTTTTAATAAGCCAATTATTTTTATTAGAATCAACAGCCAAAAGAGCTTTTTTAATTTTTAATTTTTTAAAAAATTGACGAGCAGCATTATAAATAATTTCAAAAGTAAGATCTTTCCTAAAAATTCCTCTTAAATCATATTCAACTGAAATCATTTGTTATAATATATAATTATATCATGTTCAATTTAATTTCTAACTTCAAACCAACCGGAGATCAACCTCAGGCAATCAAGAAATTAGTTCAAGGTCTGAGAAAAAAATTTAAGCATCAGACTCTTTTAGGAGTTACCGGAAGTGGTAAAACTTTTACTATGGCTAATATTATTCATGAAACTCAACGGCCTGCCTTAGTCCTTTCGCCTAATAAAGTTTTGGCGGCTCAACTTTATCAAGAATTTAAACATCTCTTTCCTGAAAACGCAGTTCATTATTTTGTTAGTTATTATGATTATTATCAACCTGAAGCTTACTTACCAGAAACCGATACTTATATCGCTAAAGATGCGAGAATCAATGAACTTTTAGATCAATTAAGGCATGCAGCTATTGAAAGCGTTTTAACTCAAAAAGATTTTGTTGTTATTTCTTCTATTAGTTGTATTTATGGCATCGGCGATCCTGAAGGATATAAAGATGTTTGTCTTAATTTAAAAATTGGACAAAATGTTTCTTTAAAGGATATTTCTAATTATTTAAAAACTCTTCAATATGAACAAGGAAATTTTAATGAAATCAAAGCTGGAACTTATGTTATTGATAAATCTTCATCGAATAAAATTTATATTTTTAATCCCGATGGAAGCTTTATGCTAGAAATATGTTGGCAAAAAAAATTTATTGATAAAATTAAAAAATTTAAAATTAAAAAATCAAAAGATAATATTTTTAAACTAGAGATTACCGGACATTATGAAGATTTAGATGAAATTAAAATTTTCCCGGCAAAATTTTTTGTTACCCCTAAAGAAAAATTAGATTTAGCAATTTTAAACATCAAACAAGAACTAAAAGAACAATATTGGAATTTTTTAAAAGAAGGAAAGATTGTTGAAGCCGAAAGGATAAAACAAAGAACTCTATTGGATATTAACTTATTGGAAAAATATGGCTATTGTTCTGGCATCGAGAATTATTCTCGTCATTTATCTTTCCGCCAACCCGATGATCCTCCTTATACTTTATTAGATTATCTTCCTCCGGAAACAATCTTGTTTATTGACGAATCGCATTTAGCTTTGCCTCAATTAAGAGCTATGGCTCATGGCGATCGTAAAAGAAAAGAAGCTTTAATCCAATATGGCTGGAGATTACCGTCGGCTTTAGATAATCGACCATTAACTTTTAATGAATTTTTTAATAAAAACTTCCAAATAATTTTTGTTTCTGCCACCCCGGGAAATAATGAAAAGAAAATGTCTAGCCAAATTGTTGAACAATTAGTTCGACCAACAGGAATTTTAGATCCAGAAATTGAAATAAGATCAACAAAAAATCAGGTTATTGACTTATTAAAAGAAATTAAATTAAGAATCGATAAAAATCAGCGTGTTTTAGTATTAACTTTAACAAAAAAATCAGCTGAAAATTTAACCGAATTTTTATTAGAACAAAAAATTAAAGCAAGCTATCTTCACTCAGATATAAAAACACTAAAACGATCAGATATCATTAAAAAATTAAGATTAGGAGAAGTTGAAGTTTTAGTTGGAATCAATCTTTTAAGAGAAGGTCTAGATCTTCCCGAAGTTTCGCTGGTAGCAATTTTAGATGCTGATCGCGAAGGCTTTTTAAGAAATACAACGACATTAATCCAAGCAATGGGAAGAAGTTCTCGTCATTTAGAAGGCAAAGTTATTTTATACGCCGATAAATTAACAAAATCTCTGAAATCAGCCATTGAGGAAACAGAAAGACGCAGAAACTATCAAATAACATTTAATAAAAAAAATAAAGTTAGTCCTAAACCGATTGTTAAAGATATTTTTGTTACTCCGCTAGAAATTTTAGGAAAAAATAAAGAAGAAATTATAGACAAAGAAGAATTAGAGATTTTTGTAAAAATTCGAGAAGATGAATTATAATTAAAATAATGAGCAACAGTTATGCTTTTAGAAAAACTTACGTAAAAGTAGTATTTTTTTCTTTATTTTTTATTTTACTAATTATTGCCTATATTTTCCTTCTTAATTTTTATTCTAAAAAAATCTTAAGTCAAATTCAAGAAATTAATTCGTTGAAAGAAAAAATAATTCAAGCCCAAACAATTTCTCAGAAAAAAATTCAACTTCAAAAATTAAAAAATGCAATTGAACAAAAAACCAATAAAGAATTATCTTCAACTTTATTTGATTTACAACAAAAATTAGATAGAGATTTTGAGAAAACCAAAAATTTAATTTTATCAAAATTACAAGAAGAAAATTGGCAAGTTCAAAAAACAACTTTTAATCAAGAAGAAAAAAAATTAAATTTTATTTTTCAAATTCCTGAAAGCGATTTTACTAAATTTTATGATTTTATGATTGAGAATGCTTTAGTTTGGCAAATAACTGATTTAAAAATAGAAAAAAATAACGATTTTTTACAGGTTGAATTAAATTTAAAAACAAAATGAAAAAAATTAAATTAGCCATAATTGTTATTTACATTGCTTTTTTTATTTTAATTAGTAGCTTAACAATTTTTTTTCTTGTCAAAATAGTAAGGCAGGGAAGCGATTTATATTTTCAACAAAAACAGGCACCTCCGTTGGAACTTCCTTTTAAAGAATCAGATATTGACAATTTAATCGATCTTTTGAAAAAAATAAAATTGCTATAAAATGCCTAATCTACCCAGATCTAATTGCTGATTCTCGCAGATAATAATCTGGCTGTATTGATCCGGATGCAAATCAGTGTAAATCCATGTTAATCCGTGATAAAATTTTATAAATATTACCGGCACCAATAGTAGTGATAATTGTTTTTTCTTTTAAATTTTTTTTAAGAAAAGAAATCAATTCTTTCTCTTGGTCAAAAAATAGAGCTTTAACTTTTCTAGCTAAATCAATATCTTTTTTTATTTTTTTTATTTTCAAAATAATTTCCTTTTCTCTAGCCGAAGGAAAAACTTTAAAGATTATTAAAAAGGTTTTTTTATCTTTTTTAATTTGTTGAAAAATTTTAACAAATTGATCAAAAAGAAAATGTGTTCGAGTAAAAGTATGTGGCTGGAAAATAAAGAAAATATAATGGTTAGGATAAGATTTTCTTAAACTTTTAAAATAGGCCAAAATTTCAGAAGGATGGTGAGCGTAATCATCTATAAAATAAACATCATTTTTATGATAAACAATTTCAAACCTCCTTTTTAATCCTTGATAATTTTTTATTGAGTTAAAAAATGTTTTTTCAGAAATTTTTAAAATTTTAATTAATTGATAAGTCAATCTAAGATTTTTTTGCCAATGAGAGCCAGGGTAGGGAAAAGGGAAAACTTTCTCAGAAGCACTTTTGGTACGTATCATGCGACACGAATGTTTCAAAATTGTACTAGTGCAAGCGTGCGCTATTAATAACCGCGGTTCTTTTAAATTCTCAGTAAATTTTTTGAAAATATCTTTATAATCTTTTTCATTTTTAAAATAATCGGGGTGATCGTAATCAATATTGGTAATAATAATTATTCTTGGAAAATAATTCAAAAAAGCTGCGCGGTATTCATCAGCCTCGATGATAAAAATCGGTAAATTTTTTAAGTTTTTTCTTATCCAGCCTATGTTCTCTAATTTTTTCTCATTTTTCCTTAAAAATTCAATTTTCTTTTTAAAGTTTTTACTTACCAAAGCATTACTTTTCCATTCAATTACTTCAGAACCAACTAAAACAGTAGGATCTAGATTGACAGATTGAAAAATTTTTCCCAAGATAGCTGTTGTTGAACTTTTTCCATGAGAACCGCAAATAGCAATGCCGAACGATTGATTAAAAATATAAGCTAAAGCTTGCGGATAAGTTAAGATAGGAATATTCAATTTTTGAGCTAAATTAATTTCGGGATTTTTGATATTTGAAGAAAGATAGGCAACTGAAGTAATAATGGCAGAAACAGGCAATTCTTTTTCTAAATTTTCTTTTTTAAATCCTTCGTAAAATTTTATTTTTGCTTTTTCTAGAATATAGTCAGTAAAAAATTTTTCTTTCGTATCGGAACCTACAACATCTATTTTAAGATTTTTTAAAATGCAAGCCAGGGCGCTTACTCCAGAACCTTTAATCCCAATTAAATAAACTTTTTTAAAAGAAAAAATATCCATAAATTATAGTTCGCAAAATAATTCTTTTGCGAACTTATTTTATTAAAACTATCGCTACCCTTTTATATTCTTTAATTTTAATTTTAATTCTTTTATTTAATTTTTTTTCTAAAAAATTGATTATCTCTCTAGATTGAATACCTTTGTAAGAAAAAATATCAATAGCTAAGTAATTATATTCTAACCAAGTATGAAAAATAATATGGCTTTCTTGAATTATTTGTAAAATAGAATAACCAGGAAAAAAATGTTCTGGAGAAAATATTTTTTTAACGATTGGCTTACCTACTGGTTTTGATTTAGTAATCTTTGTTAAAGCTTTAATTAAATCTAAAAGAAACTTTCTCTTTAAAAATTGTTCGTCAACATTATAAATATCAATAAGAAAATTAGTACCTATTATTTTTTTCATTCTAGCTTTATTTTAAAATAAATTTTCAAAAAACAATAATATTGTAGCCAATATAACCCAATTAACAAGCGACATATGATATAATTATTTTAATATTAATTAATTGTTGCGGGATTAGTTGAGTGGCCCAACGTCACCTTCCCATGGTGAAGACACGGGTTCAAATCCCGTATCCCGCTCTTAAAAATAAATGAAAATTGATATCTCTTCCCTACCCTCCGAAGTTCTAGATGTTTGGGGGAAATTAATTAACGAAAATTATCTTGCCTATCTTGTTGGTGGTTGTATTCGCGATCTTTTACTTAACAGAAAACCAAAAGATTGGGATATAACAACAAATGCTAAACCTGAAGAAATTTTAAAAATTTTTGGCGAAAATTCTTTTTATGAAAACAGATTCGGAACTGTAGGAATTAAAACAAAATCAAACGATGAAACTTTAAAAGTTATTGAAATAACAACTTTTCGTCAAGAAAAAAAATATTTAGATTTTCGCCGACCTTCGGAAGTTGTTTTTACCCAAAGTTTGGAAACAGATCTTCGCCGTCGTGATTTTACCATTAATGCTTTAGCATTAAATTTTGAAGGAGAGATTATCGATCTCTTTAATGGTTTGGTAGATTTAGAAAAAAAAATTATTCAAACTGTTGGTAAACCAGAAGAAAGATTTCGCGAAGACGCTTTAAGATTAATAAGAACCATTAGACTTGCTTGTGAACTAAATTTTAGCATTGAAGAAAAAACATTCAAAGCAATAAAAAAATTTTCTGATTTAATTCAATATATCTCTTCTGAAAGAATTCGTGACGAATTTAATAGAATTTTAATGAGCAAAAACGCTGTCTTGGGCATAGAACTTTTAAGAGAATCAAACCTTTTAAAAGAAATTTTACCTGAGTTAGAAAGATGCTATGGGGTTGGTCAAAACAAACATCATAAGTATGATGTGTATATTCATCTATTGAAATCATTAGAATATGCTGCTAAGAAAAATTATCCTCTTTATTTAAGATTAGCTGTTTTATTTCATGATATTGCTAAACCATTGACTAAACAAGGAGAAGGTCCTGAGTGCACTTTTTATAATCATGAGATTTTAGGAGCAAAAATAGTCAAAAAAATTTTACAACGACTAAGATATTCTAACGAAATTATCCAAAAGGTAGTTCATCTTGTTCGTCATCATATGTTTTATTTAGAGATAGATAAAGTAACTCCTTCGGCAATAAGAAGATTTGTTCGTCGTGTAGACCAAAAAAATCTAGATGATCTCTTTAAGCTAAGGCATGCTGACAGAATTGGTTCCGGCGTTCCTAAAGCAGAACCTTATAGATTAAGATATCTAAAATTTTTAATTGAAAAAGTTCATCTTGAGCCAATCAATCCTAAAATGCTAAAAATTAATGGCAATGATATCTTAAGCTTAGGAATTTCTCAAGGTCCAAAAGTTGGCTGGATTTTAAAAATTTTGTTAGAAGAAGTTATTGATGACCCTAAAAAAAATAATCATAATTATTTAGTAAAAAGAGCTAAAGAATTAAAAGATTTGTCAGACGAAGAACTTAAAAAATTATCTATGTCAGGCGAAGAAAAAATCGAATCCATAGAAAAACAAAAAGAAGAAGAAATCAAAAAAAAATATTATGTAAAATAATATGAGCCAGAAGAAACTTTAACTTTTATGAGTATTTTAATTTGCTAACAACCAAGAAAATTTGATTAATTGAAAGTATTCCTAGTTCAAATTTATTAGATTTTTCAAATCCTCTTCATCTGTTCAATAATTTTATTTGCCAAATCTCTTTTATCTATTAAATATTGATCCCATTTGTTCGACTCTCTCCTCGTTCTTCCAGCAACAAATCCAAGCAATCGTCCACCATCAAGTCTATTAGCTTTTTTTATAAAATCAGGAGTAGGAACAAACCAAAGATAATTCCAAAGATCACCCTCTTCTGTATCAAAGAAACAAAAAACGATAGCCATTGAATAATTATCTATAATACTTGAAGTTTTCGTTGTTGCTGTAAAAATTACATCTGGATTATCGCCAAAACGACTTTTAATCTGTAAATACATCGTTTTTAAACTTCCCTTCTCTTTTACAATTAGATCAATTCCTTCATCATCAGAAAGAGGCTTGTAACACGAGAGTGTTTTATCTCCATAAAGCGTAATTAACTCTGCAATCCTCGCTTCAGCGATATCTCCTTTTTGTTTTGTGGAAATATCTTTAGAAATTTTATAAATTTTCTCTTCTTTAGTTTTTGTTTCAGGTGCACTTTTAAAATTAGAATTTAAACAAAATGTAGATGGTCCAACTTTAATAAAACGCGATTTATCTTTTTTGTTATTTATATCAACTATAAGCTGAGCATTCATTGTTGCTTCCGGAGTTTTACCAGCAGTTTTTAACCACCCACGCTCAAGCGCAATTTTTGTAATCTCTTTACTATGAAGCGGCCTACCTGCTTCCTTTAAAATCTGATATGCAATATCTTTAAATGAATTCATTTAATTTTATTATAATTCCAAATCTTTCCAATTACTAAAGTCATTATTTTTAAAATCCTTACTTGATTTATCAAAATAAATCCATCTTCCTTTATAATTTCGGGAGTCAGTGTTAGCAGCTATTCCACCAAAAAGTTTTTACCTGTCCGTTCCTTCGCTTTGACAAAATTTTTTCAGAAGCCGACGAAGAATTATTTGATTAAATTTCATATTCATACATTTCGAAAAACGGCGTAGGCCAATCTTCCCCATATACTTCTTTAATCTTCTGTAAATGATCTATACTTGCTTCT
>Ga0123519_10000702_pt1 | contig 58585 bp, 53 predicted proteins | sample YelNatPaOPRAMG02_FD_87396 | JGI IMG/M metagenome (GOLD analysis project Ga0123519, IMG submission 87396) | Hot spring microbial communities from Yellowstone National Park - Yellowstone National Park OP-RAMG-02 (version 2) | ecosystem: Environmental > Aquatic > Thermal springs > Hot (42-90C) ...
AAATGCAGGTATATGAAATGCAGGTATATGAAAGGATTTTCCATAAAAGGCTTATATGCTTTTAATGGAAAGGTTTCATTTGATAGTTACGAGCTTTTTGAAATATATGCTATTTTATGGGGTAAACAATATGTCATCATAAGCCTAACCTGTATAAAGGAGCCTTACCCTATTATTAAAAAGAGGTTCACTTTGTTTTGATATACTTGTCAAATGTCCATAATATTCATTCTTGCATCTATTATTAAGGCGCCACAACCTTTTTCATAAACTATTACAGGATTTAAATCAAGCTCGTGTATATACGGATTTTCTAAAATCATATCAGATAACCCCACCATAATCCTTTTTATTGCATCTATATCAGCCTCCTTTTTCCCTCTAAATCCTTTCAATATGATACTGCCCTTTAGTTCTTCTATCATCTGTTGTGCCATCTCATCATTTATAGGTAAAATCCTCATGGAGGTATCTTTTATGATCTCTGTGTATATACCGCCAAAACCAAAAACAATGACATGCCCGAAATTTTTATCAAATTTTATGCCAATAATTATTTCAAACCCTGATGGATAGAACCTTTGAACAAGATATTCTGTGGCACCCATGTTTTCTGCAGCAATTTTGAGTTGACCTTCATTTTCTATATTGAGTATTACCCCTTTTGCATCTGTTTTGTGGATAATGTCCTGAGATACATTTTTCAATACAACGGGATAGCCAATGGATTCTGCAAGATAAGGCAGCTCGTTTTTGTCTTTTGTGAGTCTGAATTCACCTAAGGGCGTATTATATTTTTTAAGCATATTAAATACATAAGAAAGGGTAACTGATTTAATCTCTTTTTTGTATTTTAATGTTTGATACAGACGAGCATTTCCTAAGGATTTAAAGATTTTTCTCTGGTCAATTAACCTGTGAAATTTATAAGACCTCTCAAGGGCTAATATGGCACGGTCACAGTCTAAAAATACAGGTAATGCACCTGCATTTCTTATGTCAAGCCATTCTTTTTTATTGGTGATTATAGAAAGGGCAACAGGTTTGTTAAATGCATGGGATAATCTATCTGCATTTTGAATGAACCTTTTTACCTTAATGCCATCACTTTCTGCACTGTATGTGATGATGAAGGCAATGCCGTCTACATCATCTTCCTTAAAGGCCATCTCAAGTATTTCTGTATACAGGTCAAGGTCATATACATCTCCTATATCAAGGGGATTTGTTGACCTTATTACATTAAGTTTTTTCTTTTTTACCTCAGAAAAGAATTTCTGGGAAAAACTTGCAAGGTGTAAACCGTGTTTTTCAACAGCATCTGCTGCAAGGACGCTGTGCCCTCCTGAGCGGGATATTATACCTACCTTTCTTCCTTTCATAATTTTTAAGCTTAATGCCTTTATGGTGTCTATGAAATCATAAAATGAATCAACGACAATAACTCCTACCTGAGACATGGCAGCAAAGGCAATTCTGTCATCCCCTGCAAGGGCAGATGTATGAAATCTCGCAATCTCTTGACTTTTATGGCTCCTGTTTGCCTTAAGAAGCACAATAGGCTTTTCTGATGATGCCACAATGTTCATAAAAGCCTTTCCATCTGAGAAATGTTCGAGATATAGACCTATAATGCCTGTATTTTTATCATTTATCAAATATTCAAGGCACTCGTTCTCGTTTATTAAAAGTTTGTTACCTATACTTATAACCTTTTGCAAGCCTATATTTTCACATGAACTTATCATGCATGTATCGTAGAAGACACCACCACTCTGGGATATAATGGAGACATTTCCTTTTTTCATGTAATCAGGGGTCAATATAAAAAATGGTAAAACAACCCCTTTTTCAAGATTTATAACACCAAAACAATTTGGACCTATAACCTTTATTTTGTATGTGTTTGCTATATCTTTTATTTGATCTTCCAGGTCTTTTCTTTCCTCTGAAAATTCAGAAAACCCACCTGATTCGATAATCACATGTTTTATCCCTTTTTTACCGCATTTTTCTATAATCGATGGGACATGGATTGCAGGAACGAGTATTACTGCCAGATCAGGAGTCTGCTCTATCTCGTAAAGGTCTGTTAAGATCTTTTTTCCTTTTATATATCCACCGGAAGAGCCTATTCCAAAACATTCCCCTTTGAATTTGAAGTTTAAAAGATTTTCTATAATTATCTTTCCTAAATTTTTAGGAGATTCTGATACACCGAACACAACAATACTTTTTGGGTTGAAAAAGGTGTCCATAGCCATTTTAACCTAAATCAATATTCAGGTTTAGAGTATACACAGAAGGGTAAAAGAAAACAACATTTGGTTATAGATTTTATACTGCTTTATATGATAAAAATTTTATAATACAATTCAATAATAACAGAAATGGGCGTTAAAGTTATGGTGAAAAGAATCTATATATTAAGACACGGTGAGACCCAATGGAATAAGGAAGAGATATTCAGGGGCAGAAGTGATATACCTTTAAATGAAACAGGGTTAAAACAGGCAGAAATGGCATCCTTTTATTTTAAAGATAAAAATATCGATCGTATATTTTCAAGTCCCCTTTTAAGGGCTATGCAGACTGCCAGAGCAGTGAGTAAAACAACAGGAAAAGAAATTGAGATTGTGGAGGAATTTATAGATATGAATTTTGGTATATGGGAGGGGCTCACCATAAAAGAAGTGGAAAATAATTATCCCCATAATTTTGCAATCTGGGTTAAAAACCCCCAGAAGCTTTATTTAGAGGGGGGCGAGACACTTGAAGCTGTGAGAAAACGAATTGCCAGTGGTTTTGAAAAGATTTTTTCAGAAAAAAATGAAAATCTTCTTATTGTAACACACAGGGCAATATGTAAAATCATGGTTCTTTTTCTCCTTGATATGGGAAATGAGTTTTTCTGGGCAATGAAGTTTGACCCTGCATCTATTACACTGTTAGAAAAAAATAATAACCGTTTTATATTAACTTTTAGTAACAATACAAGTCATCTCCAATCCAAAAGAGGCATGTATAAGGACTTTTAAAATCTTTCTTGAACTTTTAAATAGCTTAATGGGGCAAAAATTGATTTTGTTATTGACAATTAAATAGTGGTCTTGCATATTATCACAGACCGAATTTTATTTTTAATCATAAAAATTAGAAGGTTATAAAAAATAAACTGATATCAGGCCAAAAACATATGAGCCAAAGATTAGCCCAGAGGCAAACAACTGCGCACGAGAAAAAACAATCTTTTGAGATTACAGTAAATAACAAAAGATGTCGAAAGTGTTCTTATTGTATACAGATATGCCCTGCAAAGGCTATAAAATTTTATAAGGACCAGGTAACAATAATAAGTGAACGCTGCATTATGTGCGGAAGTTGTATTACCGAATGCCCCCAGCATGCATTGAATTATAAAAGTGGCCTTCAACAGGTAATAGATTTTCTTGAAAACAAAGAAAAAACAATCGCATGTGTTGATCCAGCATTTCCAGCCATACTTGATTTCTGGACGCCAGGTCAATTGGTAACTGCCTTAAAAAAAATAGGTTTTACTGAGGTCTGGGAAGGTGCTTTCGGCGCTGAACTTATAAGTCAGGCGTATAGAAAAATACTCAATGAAGAAACACAAAAATCTCTCATATCATCCTTTTGCCCTGTAATTGTCTTCTATATACAGAAATACCTTCCTCAGTTAATAGAAAACCTTGTTCCCATAGTCTCCCCCATGATTGCCATTGGCAGGATTGCAATGGCAATAAAGGGCAGTGGCTGGAAGTTCGTGTATATCACACCGTGTCTTGCACAGATAAAAGAAATGACAAGTCCTGAGGTAACAGGCGCCGTTGACCAGGTTATTACATTTAAAGACCTTAGAAAACTTTTAAAGGAACAATTAGAAAAAAAAGAAAACCATCCTGAGACACCTTTTGATGGGCCAAAACCCTTTCTGGGCAGGGTAATATCTGTTATTGGCGGTCTTTATAGAAGCACAGGTTCACAGTTTGACATATTAATGGATGATATAACAGTAACATACGGTCATAGAAGGACAATCGGTTCTTTAAATCAGCTTGCCACAGGTTATATAAATGCAAGATTTTTTGATTTTTTATTCTGTCATGGCTGTGTGGATGGGCCTTTTATAAGCAGGGATTTATCCGTAATAGCAAGAAGACAAAAGGTTGTGAGATATGCAAAACAGGAAATGGAAAAACAGGATGTATTGAGTGTAATAGCAGAACTCGATAAGTTTGAATCAGTTGATTTAAAAAGAGATTTTTTGAATATGGAGCAGAGGCTACCTGTCCCCACTGAAGAACAGATTAACGCAATTCTTAAAAAGATAGATAAATTGCCACCGTATAAAAACCTCGATTGCAGGGCCTGTGGTTATGCATCCTGTAGAGAAAAGGCCATTGCCGTTGCCCAGGGTATTGCCGATGAAGAATACTGTCTGCCCTATCTTTTAGAGCAGAGCAAAAAAATTTATAAAGAACTTGAAAAGTCCCACAAGGAACTCCAGATGTCTCATCAGGCCCTTGAACAGGCACAGGCGCAATTAATTAGAACAGAGAAGCTTGCTTCTATAGGACAGCTTGCAGCAGGTGTTGCCCATGAAATAAATAACCCCCTGGGAACAATAATGATCTATGCCCATTTACTGCTCAAGAATTTTGACAAAGATGATCCCAAGAGGGAGGATGTGGAGCTCATTATAAGTGAGGCAAACCGGGCAAAGGAGATAGTCCAGGGCCTTTTAAGTTTTGCAAGGGAGACAAAGTTAAAACCAGGGCCTGTAAATGTAAACGACTTATTAGAAGATGTGCTTGGTCTTGTGATTAATCAATCCCTTTTTCACAATATAAAGATAGAAAAAAAGATAGATGATACATTGCCTACAATCGTGGCTGATGAGACAAAACTAAAACAGGTATTTCTCAACATTATCCTAAACGCTGCCCAGGCAATGGAAGGAAGTGGAAGATTAATTATTACTACCACAAAGGACAAAAAATATATTAAAATAAGGATACAGGATACGGGGCCGGGTATTCCACCTGAGGTAATGGCCAATCTTTTTTCCCCTTTTTTCACTACAAAGGAAAAAGGGACGGGATTGGGTCTTGCCATATCCTATGGCATAATTGAAAGGCATAAAGGCAAGATTGATGTGGAGACAGAACTTGGAAAGGGCACCATATTTACAATAAACTTGCCATTAGAGGCAAAAGAAGACGAGATAGCAATAAAATAAATGACCTTAAAAGGTCATAAAAAAATATTACAGGGAGAGGATGCTATGAGTAAAAAACCAAAAATTTTGCTTGTGGACAACGATGTGGATTTTATCGACCTCAACAAAGCCGTCCTTGAGAACAACGGTTTTGAGGTCTCTGTGGCCTATGCAGGTCGGGAGGTTATGGATAAGGTAAAATTTGATCAGCCAGACCTTATAGTCCTTGACCTCATGATGGAGAAGCACGATACAGGTTTTGCTGTGGCAAGGGCATTAAAGGCGGATCCTATTTACAAAAACATACCCATATTGATGCTAACAGCAGTGGGGAGTGTGACTGGTGTTGATTTTTCTCAGGAACTCGATGGATACTGGATGAAGACTGATGACTATGCAAGTAAACCCTTAAGCCCGGAAGAGCTTATAAAGAAGATAAAAGACCTTCTGGAGAGAAATAAAAAGGGTTAACGATAATATTTTGAATAAAACATAAACAAAAAAAAGGAATCGCCATGGATGCTCAAGCCCGTATCCTTGTTGTAGATGATGAAAAAGGCATTAGAGAGGGATGCAGGAGAATACTTGCCGGTGAAGGTTACACTGTTGATGTAGCAGAAAACGGAAATGCAGGCCTTGAACTTGTAAAAACAAACAATTATGACCTTTTGATAATTGACCTTATGATGCCGGGCATGGGCGGACTCGAGATGATGAGCAGGGTAAGGGAGATAGATGCTGAAGTTATCATGATTGTCATAACAGGTTTTGCTACCATAGAAACTGCTGTGGATGCCATAAAACATGGTGCCTATGACTATATCCCAAAACCTTTTACACCAGAAAGCCTCGTTGCCGTAGTAAACCGCGGTCTGGAGACAAGACGATTGCGTCTTCAGACAAGAAAACTCATGGAGGAAAGGGATCAGAAACTCCTTGAACTGGCAAGCGAGAAGTCAAAGATGCATGCGATTATCAATTCTATGGCAGACGGGGTTCTGGTTGTTAATAAAGAAAATCAGCTTGTTCTCTGGAATCCTGCACTTATTAAAATGCTAAACATTAATGGACAGATTGAATCAGGAAAGAATATCGAAGATATTATTACCGATGAAGGGCTTTTAAATGTTATTAAAAGGGCATATGCCCCTGATTCATCCCATTATACAAGTATCACAGAGGAAATAGAACTATCACCGCCTGAGGCAAAGACCATTATGGTAAGTGTGTCTGTAATAAGGGATGATGAATCTAATCAGGAATTGGGATTGGTAGCAACATTGAGGGATATTACAAGGCTTAAAGAACTGGATAAGTTAAAATCCCAGTTTGTGGCAATGGTGACCCATGAATTAAGGGCACCAGTTTCGGCTATAGAAGGCTATCTTACAGCATTTCTAACAAGTGCTGCTGGCAGTGACCCAAAGATGTACCGACAGATGATGGAAAGGGCAAGGCAGAGGGCAAGGTCACTTCTCGATTTAATAAACGATTTGCTTGAATACAGTAAGCTCGAGGCAAAATGTTTTGTAAGACAAAAGGAACTTCTCGACATCTCTGATATTATCATAAATACCGTTGAACTTTTAAAAGGTCAAAGCGGGTCAAAGGATTTAACATTCATAGTGGATGTCCCAAGGCCTTTACCCTTAATCGAGGCAGACAGAAGAGAAATGGAGCAGCTATTTACAAACCTCATCTCCAATGCCATTAAATATAATGTGAAAAACGGAAAGGTCATAATCAGTGCAAAACCTGATAAGCATTTTTTAAATATTACTGTGGCAGATACAGGTATCGGTATAGCTGCCGAACATCTGCCCCATATTTTCGATGAATTTTACAGGGTGTCGTGCCCTGAAACAAGGTATACAACAGGAACAGGGCTTGGTTTATCCATTGTAAAAAAGATTGTTGAATCGCATTTTGGCCGTATAGATGTGGAAAGTGCTCCTCAAAAGGGGAGTGCATTTACGGTCAGATTGCCGATTAAACAGAAAAATAAAGACTAAATGAAAAGGAGATGCTATGGCTAAAGAACTTAAACAAAACGAGATAATTGAAAAACAGCAGTTAGCACCATCTATTACTCTTTTTAAACTTTATGTGCCTGATATTGCAAAAAAGGCAAAGCCAGGACAGTTTGTAGTTGTGAGAGCCGATGATTATGCAGAGAGGATACCTTTGACGATTGCTGATTTTGATCGGGATGCAGGGACTATAACCATTATATTTCAGGTAGTGGGAGCATCCACGCAGAAATTAGAGCGGTTTCAAAAAGGTCAGGCAATTCTCGATGTAGTGGGCCCCCTGGGAAAGCCGAGTCATATAGAGAAATTTGGAACAGTAGTATGTGTGGGTGGTGGCGTTGGAGTGGCGCCTGTATATCCCATTGCTAAGGCCCTTTATGAAAAGGGTAACGAGATGATAAACATAATAGGTGCAAGAACCAAAGACATGTTGATACTCGAGAATGAGATGAGGGCAGTAAGCCATGAACTATACGTAACAACAGATGACGGCACATATGGCCATCATGGCTTTGTAACAGATGTATTGAAGAAAATCATCGAAGAAAAGAAAAAGATAGACCTCGTTATAGGTATAGGGCCTGTAATCATGATGAAGGCTGTAAGTGATGTCACAAGGCCTTATAATATTCACACTGTTGTAAGTTTGAATACCATTATGGTGGATGGGACAGGCATGTGCGGTTGCTGCAGAGCAACTGTTGGAGGGGAAACAAAGTTTGTATGTGTAGATGGTCCTGAATTTGATGGTCATAAAGTTGAGTTTAACGAACTCCTCTCGAGAAGTAAGATGTATAACAGGGAAGAAAGAAGGGCATTGTGGGATCACAAATGTAAGCTCGAAGAGCAGGTAAAGTCTGTCAAAAAGCCAAAAAGAAGAGAGCCAATGCCAGAGCAGAACCCTATGGTAAGGATTCAGAATTTTAATGAAGTCGCCCTTGGATATTCAAAGGAAAGCGCTATGCGTGAAGCATCGAGATGTCTTAACTGCAAAAATTCACCATGTGTGGAGGGATGCCCTGTAAATGTTCAGATCCCGAAATTTATTAAGCTTATAAAAGAAGGCGATTTTATGGGTGCAATTCATACAATAAAAGAGACAAATAGTCTTCCTGCAGTGTGCGGTAGGGTATGTCCACAGGAGGTCCAGTGTGAGGCAAGATGTGTTCTTGGTAAAAAGGGTGAGCCAGTTGCTATTGGAAGGCTTGAGAGGTTTGCTGCAGATTATGAGCTTGCAATGGGTGATGTGAGGATCCCGCCCATCCCAGAAAAAACCGGTAAAAAGGTGGCTGTAGTAGGTGCAGGTCCTGCAGGTCTTACTGTAGCAGGTGAGCTTGCAAAAAAAGGTCACGATGTTACAATATTCGAGGCACTTCATAAGGCAGGTGGAGTTCTTGTCTATGGTATACCAGAATTCCGTCTACCAAAGGCCATTGTTCAGAGAGAAGTAGACTATGTGGAAAAACTTGGTGTTAAGATAAAGGTAGATACCATAATAGGTCAGACAACCACTGTGGACGAGCTTTTTGAGCAGGGTTATGATGCCATATTCATAGGCACTGGTGCAGGGCTTCCGTATTTTATGAATATTCCTGGAGAAAATCTAAACGGTGTATATTCTGCAAACGAATTTCTTACAAGGGCAAATCTTATGAAGGCATATCTATTCCCTGAATATGATACACCTGTAAGGGTAGGAAGTAGAGTGGCAGTAATAGGTGGTGGTAATGTGGCAATGGATGCAGCGAGGGTTTCAAAAAGATTGGGCGCTGACCATGTTTATCTGATTTACAGACGTTCAAGGGCTGAAATGCCTGCAAGGGCAGAAGAAGTGCACCATGCTGAAGAAGAAGGCATTGAGTTCAGACTCTTAACAGCACCTGTTAGAGTAATAGGAGATGAGCAGGGATGGGTTAAGGGTATAGAGTGTGTAAAGATGGAGTTAGGCGAACCAGATGCATCGGGAAGAAGAAGACCTGTTGAAATAAAAGGCTCAAATCATGTCATAGATGTGGATGTCATCATTGTAGCTATTGGTCAGGGGCCTAACCCAATACTCACATCTACAACAGAAGGTCTCAAGCTCCGTAAGACAGGCAACATTGAGGCAGATCCTGAAACAGGAAAGACGAGCAGAAAAGGTGTATTTGCAGGCGGTGATATAGTAACAGGTGCTGCAACTGTTATCCTTGCCATGGGTGCAGGGAGAAAGGCAGCGGCAGCAATAGACGAATATTTAAGAACAGGGAAATGGTAAAAAAAGGCGGGTTTAACCCGCCTTTTTAATTTTTAGCATTATAACGTGGCTATACTGGCCCAGAAAATAAAGGCAAAAGGTGACATAATAGTCGATAATGTTACGGCATTGGATGCAAGCTCTGGATCCCCACCTATCTCGTATGCCATTATATAGGAAACTGTGGCAGTAGGCGTTGCAAGCAAAATGAAAACGTAAAGTATATCTTTAAAGGCAATATCAAGCATTCTAAAATAAAAGGCGGCAAAACCTGGCAATACAAAAAGCTTTAAAAGTGCAGAGGCTATAGAATACCTGAATGTCTTTTTTATATTTCTAACACCTATGGAAGCCCCTATCATGATTAGTGCCATAGGAAGGGCAATGTTTGAAAGGATGACCATTGCCTTAAAAAGAAAATTAGGAACAGGTATCCCTGTATAGATAAATGTGAGACCGAGAAAGGTGGCAATGATAACAGGCGTTTTTATTATGGATATAATTGACTTTGCTATATTTTTTTCCCCTTGGGAAAATAAAGAAAGAATGACAATAGCCATGACATTGTTTAAAAGAATCATTATACCTGTAAGAATACTTCCCTGTTCCAATCCCTTTTCACCGAGAAGATAAAAAAGCACTGCAAGACCTATATAAGAAACATTTCCATGAAATGTTGTCTGGACAAAAGTTCCCAGTGTGCCTGATTTTAATTTAAGTGCATATCCTATAAAGAAAGATAAAGCAAGCAAGGCAAAGGTGGGTATAATAACGGCAAGTATGTGGGAGAAAAATAAAGATTTTAAATCTGATTTTATAATGCCCGTGAATATTAAAAGGGGCAATGGAAATAAATATACAAACCTGTTTGCATCTGAAATGAATCTGTCTTTTATAATACCTTTTTTGTGAATGATGAAGCCAAAAATGATTATGAGAAAAATGGGAACTATTGTCTCAATTATTGCCATGATATCTTTGTCCTTTTTTATGAATGTTATTTATTCCCTGAGTGCACCATTCCATAGTTCAAAGGAAGGAAATTCGGTATTTCTTTCATCTTTTTTATAAAATATGGCATAGGTCATGGATTTATATCGTGAAAATAGGCCTGATCTTGAGGCTATTATTCTTTCCCTCCATGTACCTGTGTTTATATAATAATGGTGAAAACCGTCTTTTATGGAGATAAATGATATCTTTTCATTATGTGTATGACCGAAGACAGTATATAATGTATCAAAAGAGCCAGCCATTTCTTCATATTTTGGTTCGTTTATTTCAAAATAGGAAAAGAGTTTTAAAAACCTTTCAGCCCACTGGATTGAGATGATTTTCGATATATGGAGCATATATTTGAGTTTATCTGCTATGTCAAAAGGGTAAAGGGTGTCATGGTGTTTTATCCAGTAGTGGACATAAGGGATATTAAAAAAACGGTCAATAACCTTATCCACAGTTTTTTCTATATATGACCTTATATCTTTTTCCTGGTATGTATTTAACAGATAATCAAAGATTCTCCATTGAGGCCTTATATCTTCTATGGATTTTAATTCATCTTCCAGTTCAGGGAATTCCTTTTTTATCTCATAAGGTAACCTTACAAAAAGCTCTACAGTATTTATATCTCCTATGGGGATCATTTGAGGTTCAAAATTATATTCATCGTATTCATGACCGTGTTTTATTGTAACTCCGTATTCTTCGTTTTTGTATCCTTCTTTTTCTATGAGATTATCCTCAAAAATATGGGAGAGTGTCAGCATTAGTTCATTATTATTACCAATCATCCTGTCATGGTTTCCAAGGACTGTAACCCATTGCACTGGAATGGGTGAGAAAAATTCCTTTGCCCTGTTTAATATTTCAAGGCTCTCTGCATTAACCTTTAAGGTCTTTTCAAAGATATTTTTTATATGTTTATATCCTCTATCTTCATAACCCTTTTCCATACCCCAGGGCTTTTCTTTATCATCAACAGTCATCCAGTAATCTGTCCTTAATAGGTCAAATGTATCTCCTGCAAAGACAATAATGATCTCCTCTGTATCTTTACGTATACTCTTTTTATAAACTCGAAAAAATGTTTAAATGCCCTCGGGGATAGGTTGTTTGTAGCGGTTCCATCTGTTAGATGGAGGTCACTGACTGCAACAAGCATGCTATGTTCTATCATGATTTTTTTATGAAGACCATATTTTTCTCGTAAATTTGAAGAATTGAAAAAATTCTGTATACACACCCCTGTTTTATCCGTTCATTATAATGCACATATATAAATTCTTATAACTCCCCTTTCATTGAAGCCTTTTCATATTTAACATTCCATATTTTCTTGACAAATGGTGCAAAAAAAGGATAGTTTGAATAACAAAAAAACCAAAGCAGGGGGTATGAATGTTAAAGGAATCAATAAAAAATGAACTTGAGAAAATTGTAGGCAAGGAAAATGTTTTAACCACACCTGAGGCATTAAAAGCATACTCTTATGATGGAACTACAAGTTGGATTCACGAACCTGATGTAGTCGTATTCCCTACAACAACACAGCAGATATCTGAGATCGTTAAACTGGCAAATAAAGAAAAAATCCCTGTCACCCCAAGGGGTGGTGGCACAAATGTAAGCGGTGGATCTATCCCGTGGTTAGGCGGGATTGTCCTTTGTACAACCAAGATGAATAAGATTCTTAAGATTGATAAAGAAAACCTTACTGCAACTGTTGAACCAGGTGTTGTTTTACAGGATCTAAATATCGCACTTGCAAAAGAAGGACTTTTCTTTCCCCCTGACCCTCAGAGTTTTCTTGGTGCCACAATAGGCGGTATTATTGCAGAAAATGCAGGCGGCCCTGCTTGTGTTAAATATGGTGTTACTAAACAGTATATACTTGGGCTTGAGGTGGTTCTACCAACAGGTGAAATTGTCAATCTCGGAGGTAGAACATTAAAAAATGTGGTAGGTTATGACCTTTTGCATATATTTATAAGTTCAGAGGGAACCCTCGGTGTAATTACAAGGGCAGAATTAAAGCTCAATCCATTGCCACCAGCAAGAAAGACCACCATGGCAGTATATGCGGATGTAGCAAAGGCAGGTGAAAGTGTCTTCAGGGTTCTGGAAAATGGCGTTATTCCAGGTAAGATTGAACTGCTCGATAACTGGGTTATAAATAGAATTGAAGAGATGATGCCTATGGGCTTGCCAAAGGATGCAGATGCAGTTTTACTTTTTGAATGTGATGGGATCCCTGAGGCTGTGGAAAAAGAAACGGAAAAGATAGCGGATATTGTAAAAAAATACGGTGCTACAGATGTAAGAATTGCAAAGGATATGGATGAGGCAAATAAATACTGGCTTGCAAGGAGGGCAGGCTTTGCTGCTGTATTTGGTAAGGCAAAGACTGTTTTTGCTGAAGATGTGACTGTTCCGAGGGGAAAGATACCTGACCTTATAAATAAATGTAAAGAGATTGCAAAAAAATATAATGTTGAGATAGTCGTTCTCGGCCATGCAGGTGATGGCAATCTTCACCCTGCTATACTCACAGATATAAACAATGAAGAACACTATGGCAGATCAGTGAAGGCAATGGATGAGATAATAGAACAAGCTGTAGCATTAGGTGGTGTGCTCTCTGGTGAACATGGTATAGGACTGGAGAAGCAGAAGTTTCTAAAGAGACAGCTCGAACCTGCTGTTATTGATATGATGAAGAAAATAAAGGCGCTATTAGACCCCAACAACATTATGAACCCTGGCAAGATTTGGGAATAGTTAAAAAGGAGCTTGCGCTATGGAAGACTTAAAAGAGCTTAAAAAAATAGAGCAATTTGCCGATCAATGCATGAAATGCGGTTTTTGTAGCTTCTTCTGCCCGGTTTATCAGGAAGAGAGGGTTGAGACATCAGTGGCAAGAGGAAAAAACTATCTTGTAAAGCTTGCACTGAAAGGCGAGCAGAAATTTACAGATGAATTGGGGGAAATTATAGGAAAATGTCTCTTATGTAAGCGCTGTGTCGTAAACTGTCCTGCTAAGACTCAAATCGATAGAGTTGTGGTAGGTGCCAGGGCTCAGATGGTAAAAAACAAAGGGCTTGGTTTTATCAAGAACTTTGCCTTCAGAAAGGTAATGGCAAACAGGAAGGCATTTGGAAATTATGTAAGACTTGCAAAGGCATTTCAGTGGCTGTTGCCTAAAACTGAGGGGAAGATAAGGCATCTGCCAGATTTCCTAAAGGCCCTTGGTCAGGGCAGAAATATCCCTGAAATTGCAAAGACCTTTTTAAGGGATATGGTAAAACCTGTATACAAACCCCAGGACGGTAAGGCACCTGTTATGAGGGTAGGTTTTTTTATGGGTTGTGCCACAGATTTTATATATCCTGAATTGGGACTTAAAATAATAGATTTTATGACAAAGAGGGGTATAGAGGTTGTGGTTCCCCAGGAGCAATCATGTTGTGGTGCTGCAATCTATTTCAGTGGAGATTTTGAAACAGGCAGAATGCTCGCAGAGAAAAATATACAGGCTTTTAAAGATGTAGATATGATTGTTACTGGATGTGCAACATGTAGTTCAACCCTTAAAGACTACGAAAAATATCTCCCAGACAATGAAGACCAGCGGAAAAGATATGAAGAATTTAAGAATAAGATCAAAGACAGCATGGAGTTCATTATAGATGTGATGAAGGTTAAGCCAGAGGAATTAAAACTCAAAAAAGAATTTGAAGGCAAAACTGCAACATGGCATGACCCCTGCCATCTGGTAAGATACCAGAATATACAGGCACAGCCAAGGGCAATTCTGAAAGGCCTAAAAGGGCTTAAATATGTTGAAATGCCGAATGCTGATTTGTGTTGCGGTATGGGTGGTTCTTTCAGTGTTTACCATTATGATCTTACGAAAAAGATTGCTGCCAAAAAGATGGCAGGTATAAATGCAACAGGGGCAGATATAGTTGTTACTGCCTGTCCGGGATGTATGATAAACTTAATAGACAATATCTTACAGAATAAGATGCCCCAGAAGGTTTATCATATTCTCGAGCTGGTTGAGTAACAACATGCATATAGCATCAAATAAAAATTAATACAAAATGATGGAGGGAGGTAAATATGAAAAACGGGCGTTGGATGACGGCAAAAGATGTTTTGAGGGTAAATGCCTTTAAATGGCCCAACAAGATCGGGGCAAAGGACCTTTATAAGGAATATACCTTCAAGCAGTGGAATGAAAGGTCTTGTAGGCTTGCAAATGCCCTCGCAAATATGGGAATGAAGAAGGGTGATAGGTTTGCAGCACTGGCATACAACTGCGTTGAATGGATGGAAATCTATGCAGCTGCTGCAAAAGGTGGTTTTATTTGTGTTCCCATTATGTTCAGATTAGCAGCACCTGAAATGGAATACATTATAAATCACTGCGAGGCAAAGGTTTTTATAGTTCAGGGAGGAACAAACCCGAGAGACGGCAAAGAATATCCATGGATCGAAATGGTTAATGGTATGAAGAAAAACATACCTACTGTGGAAAAATATGTTTCTTTTGCTGAGATAGGTAATCCTCATTATGACGGATATATTTCATATGAGGATGCCCTGGCTGCAGCAAGCCCTGAGGAACCTGAGACGGTTGTAACAGCCGATGACCCATGGGTTATCATGTATACAGGTGGAACAACAGGCAGGCCAAAGGGCGTTGTAAAAACACATGCATCTTTATTTGCCCAGTATTTTATCATGATTTTTGACCATCAGTTCAATTTTGACGATATTACTCTTCTCGTTATGCCATGCTGCCACGTGAACTCGCTGTTCTATTCATTCGTAAATACCTGGGTAGGCGGTACTGTTATGGCCTATAATATGGTAAGCTTTAACCCTGAAGACCTGCTCAAAACCTTCTCAGACCACAAGATTACTTTTACATCACTGGTCCCAACACACTATATCATGATGCTTGCATTGCCAGATGAGGTAAAAAATAAATACGACCTTACATCCATAAAAAAACTTTTAATCTCCTCTGCACCGGCAAGGAGAGATACAAAACTCGGTATTCTCAAGATGTTCCCCAATTCAGAGCTCTATGAAGCATATGGTTCAACAGAGGCCGGTATTGTAACAGTTTTGAAACCGCATGAACAGTTAACAAAACTCGGCTCCATTGGTCGTGAAGTTATAGGAACGGATATAATTAGATTATACGATGAAGATGGTAATCTGATTACACAGCCCAATGTAGTAGGCGAACTCTACTCAAGAAGCCCAATGCTTTTCGAAGAATACTGGAAAGAGCCTGAGAAGACTGCTGCGGCAATGAAAGGTGAATATTTCAGTGCCGGTGACATGGCATACAGAGACGAAGAAGGTTACTACTACCTTGTAGATAGAAAAGCCAATATGATTATCTCCGGTGGTGAGAATGTTTATCCTTCAGAGGTTGAGAATGTAGTGGGTGGACATCCAAAAGTAAAAGACGTGGCAGTTATCGGAACCCCTCATGAAAAATGGGGTGAGCAGGTAACTGCAATAGTAGTTCTCCATGAGGGTCAGACTGCAACACCTGAAGAAATCTCTGAATTCTGCAGAGGCAAAATTGCAGGTTATAAGATTCCAAGAAAGGTAATCTTTATAAAGGACGAAGAGATGCCAAGAAGTGGTGCTGGAAAGATCCTCCATAGGGTTTTAAGGGAGAAATACGGTAAATGGAGTGATACCGTATAACCTTTTTAACTCGGTTTTTAAAAGCGGGGGTTGTTTAACCCTCGCTTTTTTTGTATATTTTGAATATAATGAAAACACAGTACCCTCATAAGATATACGATTTTATCCATGATATTAATCCATTGGGAACGGCAACAAAGGTAAAAAACCGCATTCGAAAGGCCATAAAAAATTTAAATTCATACAATGATTTGGCCTGTAAACAATTTCTAAATTATCTACAAAAGACAAACAATATAACTGAAAGTGAGATACTTATAGGTCATGGTTCCACAGATCTTCTAAAGAAGATTTTAAAAGTGTCAAAGACAAAAAAGGTGTTGATTCCCTTTCCCATCCATAATAGGTATAACATATTGGCAGAGAAATGGGGTATTGAAATAATTCCTTTTTCTGCTGGTGTTTTTTTCGACAAGGTCTATAATCTGGAATGGCTAAAAAAAAACTGCGATAAGGCTGAATTAATAATCTTACCGAATCCACATAATGTAACGGGAAAAATAATTGATAAAGACCAATGGGATGAATTAGTTTGGTTTTCAAAAGAAAAGAAAAAGATAATTATTGTTGATGAATCACTTTTAGACTATTTAGATATTGCGTCTGAAATAAATAAAATTAGATCCTCAGATTATCTTTTGATATTAAGGACATTTTCCACATTTTATGGATTGGCAGGGATGCCTTTTGGTTATTTAATAGGGAGCAAATATATAATTTCTTATATACAAAGTGATTTAGGGTGCGATTTTTATTCTGTGCCTTACCTTGCATATATAGCTTCCAAAACTGCATTAAAAGACAAACATTTTAAAAAAAGGACCATGGAATTTATAAAAAAGGAGAAGGCATATATTGTAGAAAGGTTGAAATCTTGCGGGTCTATAAATGTTATAGACACAGGCTGCAATTTTTTGTTATTAAAGGTATGTTTGGATGATATAGAACTTAAAGATGGGCTAAAAAAAAGAAATGTCCTTGTTGATGTTTATAATACACAAGAAGGATTATTTATAAGATTTCCCATACAGAAACACAAATACAATGCATATTTTGTAAAGACCTTAAAATCTTTAACAGATAAAAAAGATGTATAGAATCAAGTCAGAAATAGTTGTTTTTTGATAAAGGGGTTTAAAATATGGACGAGATACTCAAATTTGCAATTCATTGCGTTTTAGAATCAGGAAAAATACAGAGAAAATATTTTGGAAAGAAGATTGGTATAAGGCACAAAGGTACAATAGACCTTGTTACAGATGTAGATATGGCATGCCAGGAGATAATAATAAGTTTGATAAAGGATAATTTTCCAGATGATGATATTATAAGTGAAGAAAAGAAAAACTATTTTGAAGAAGATAAAAATAGGTGGATTGTGGATCCCCTGGATGGAACAACAAATTACGCCCACGGATACCCTTTTTTTTGCACATCCATAGCCTATGAAGAAAGTGGTTCCATAACATTGGGTGTTGTTTATAATCCCATTTTTAAAGAATTATTCTATGCAAAGAAAAAAGAAGGTGCATACCTGAATAAAAAGAGGATATCCGTGTCAAAAATTGATAATCTAAAACAGGCATTGCTTTCCACGGGTTTTCCCTATGACCTGATAACAAGTAAAAGGAACAATATTGAAAATTTTATTTCATTTATCTATGAGGCCCAGGCTATAAGAAGGGATGGTTCAGCGGCACTGAATATGTGTTATCTTGCCTGTGGGAGATTTGACGGTTTCTGGGAATTAAAATTGAACCCCTGGGATATGGCAGCAGGCTCAATCATCATAGAAGAGGCGGGGGGTATTATAACTGATTTTAAAGGGAATAAGTTTGATATTTATAAAGATGAAATAGTCGCCTCAAACGGCCTGATACATAAAGATATGCTTAATGTTTTACAGAAAAATAAAAGTAACTGGAGCGAGTGATGAGAGAATATACAATAGATGAAATAAAACAGATAGTAAGACCTGAATTAGGGGGTCAAATACCCCTGGAACTATTTAGAATATTAAGGATAATAGGCATGAGGGAGATACTGGGAGAGAGCTCAGGTGCTGCCCTTTATATGATAGGTAAGAAGGTAGGGAATATGATAGGTGCCGGGAGTCTTGAAGATTTTAAAAATAAGATTATTGAACTAAAAATTGGTATCCCCGAGATAGAATTAATAGACGAAGACCACATTGTGGTGAAACTCTATGAATGCATTACATGTGCAGGTTTTCCTTACACAGGGGAAATGTTTTGCGACATGGAAAGCGGTATAATTGCAGGACTTTTTGAAAAGGTTTATAAAAAAAAGGCAAAATCCACCCAGAAAAAGAGTTGGTCCACAGGATTTAATTATTGTGAGTTTCATGTCCTATTATATTGATAAATAAAATGGAAAACTGCGAGGATCTTAAAAAAAGGGTTAGAGAATTAGAGATAGAACTTGAAGATTTAAAAAGCCTCACTGATGCAAAAAGTAAACTCCTTTCTGCCCATATTAAAGAACTTAATTATGTTTACGATACATTAAATGAGAAATTCATTGAATTAAAAGTGAGAAATGAGAAGATAAAAAGTATAGAAGAGGAGCTTGTGAGGGCAAATAAACTATCTACCATCGGTGAACTTGCAGGCTCCATTGCCCATGAAATAAAGAATCCCCTTATAACCATTGAAGGTTTTGCAAAAAGGATTCAGAATACAAAAGATTCTGAAGCAATAGCAAGGTATTCAAAGATAATTGAAAAAGAGGCAGGTAGATTATCTGAAGTATTATCAAAACTCCTAAATTTTTCGAGAATGGATGAGCCTAAATATGAATCAGTAACTATAAATGATATTATTCACGATACAGTGCTTTTTATGGAACACCACTTAACGCGGTTCAAAAACGTTAGATTGAACATAATAAAGGCTGAAGATTTGCCTTTTGTAAAAGTCGATAGAATACATATACAGCAAATTCTTGTAAATTTAATAATGAATGCAGCTCAGGCAATGCCTCAAGGAGGTGAAATAAAAATTACCACAGGGAAAGAAGGGGATTATGTTTTTGTATCCATTACTGACAACGGCATAGGTATAAAAAGAGAAATAATTGATAAAATCTTTGAACCTTTTTTTACCACCAAAGAGAAGGGAGAGGGAACAGGGCTCGGTCTTTCCTTATGTAAAAGGCTTATTGAGGCAAATGAAGGTAAAATCGAGGTGGAAAGTGAAGAGGGTAAGGGATCTACTTTTAGGGTTTTAATACCTGCCTATATTGGATAATTTTTAGCCTTACCCGAGTAAATATGGAACAGAAAAATCATGGAGAAATTTTAATAATCAGAGAAAATAATGGAGAAATATGAGACATTAAAAGGCAAAGGTCTGATTTTCCTTTTTTTTCTTTGGTTCTTATGGTTTATCAATTTTTCTATAAGGATTGTTTTTTCTCCTATCTTACCCCTTGTGGAAGATGAGTTTTCTGTTAGTCACGGAAAGGCAAGCAGTATTTTTATATTTTTGTCTGCCGGTTACGGTATTGGCGTTCTTATTTCAGGCTTTTTTTCCGGTAAGATGGGTTACAAGAGGTCTATTATTATTTCCCTTCTTTTACTGAGCCTTGTAAACTTTTTAATACCTTTTGTTTACAATTTTTCTTTACTCTATCTCTTTTCATTTTTACTCGGTTTTTCTGTGGGGATATATTTACCTGCAGCAATACCTTTAATTACAGAATATTATAGTGAAAAACAATGGGGTAAGGCTATTTCTATCCACGATACAGGGGCATCTGTAGCAATCTTTGCAACGCCCCTCATTTCTATTTTTCTCCTCAAATTTTTTAAATGGAGAGATATATTCATGGTTTACGGGGTCTTCTTTTTCTTGTGCGCGTGCATCTTTTATTGTGTAAGCACAGAGGTGAAGATCAGCAATCCCTCCAAGGCAATGTTTAAAGAAATTATAAAAAAACGTGCCTTATGGCTTATGTCAATATTATGGGTTTTCGCTGCTGGTGCTAACTTAGGTATATACTCTATTACACCTTTATATCTTATAAAAGAACTTAAAATGGATATAGGTTTTGCAAATACAATCCTTGCCATATCAAGGCTTGGTTCCATTGGGGTGGCTGTGGCCTGTGGTTTTATTGTGGATAAATTTAATTTAAGATTTGTGATTTTTATCATGGTCTTTATTACGAGCATGTTTACAATACTTCTGGGAATAATAGGTGCCAGATACATAGCATTCATCCTTTTTTTTCAGGCCATCTTTGTTACGGGCTTTTTTCCTATTGGACTTGTGGCAATTGCAAGGATATTCGAACGGGACATAAGAAGTCTTGCAACAGGTATTATCCTTGCATTGAGTATATTATTCGGAGGTGGTTTGTTTCCTTATTTTTTAGGCATCTCCGGTGACCTATTAAGCTTTGGTCTGGGTATAGTTATCCTCGGCGTACTGGTTATGTTATCAAGCACCCTCATTTTCCATATAAAAGAATTGGAATAGTGTGATAATTTAGCTTTTTAAAGGGCAAATTTCTTTAAATACTTGACTTTAATCTCTTTTTCCTCTAATATTATAGCGTTTTACCAACTGGAGGTGCTAATATGGGAATAGGTTTACTTGGAAAAAAACTCGGGATGACCCAGGTATTTGATGAGAACGGAAACATTATCCCTGTTACGGTGATACAGGCAGGGCCGTGCCTTGTAATTCAGAAGAAGACAGAAAAAACTGATGGCTACAATGCCATCCAATTTGGTTTTGATGAGATTAAAAAGGTTAAAAATGTTAATAAACCAATGATAGGTCATTTTAAAAAGGCAAATATTGCACCATTAAAATTTATAAAAGAATTCAGGGTAACAGAGGAAGAACTCGAATCAACAGAAATAGGTTCCCAGATTTCAGTAGATATTTTCCAGCCAGGAGAATATGTAGATATAACAGGAACATCAAAAGGTAAAGGTTTTGCAGGTGTGGTAAAGCGTCACGGTTTTAAAGGTTCACCTGCATCCCGGGGAACCCACGAATATTTCAGACATGGTGGTTCAATAGGTCAGAATATGACCCCAGGTAGAACCATGAAGGGTAAAAAGATGCCCGGTCATATGGGCAACGAAAAGGTGACTGTGCAGAATCTGAAGGTTATTGAGGTAAGGGGCGATACAAACATACTCATGATAAAGGGTGCTATACCGGGTCCAACAAATGGATATGTAATCGTAAAAAAGGCTGTTAAAAAATCATCCTAAGGGGTTTCTTTTCATAAGGGTTTGGCTCAGGCATTTTTATTTTTGATAGTGATTTATTAAGAATTTAAATTGAATTAATGTTTACCCTGTATATTACCGACACCTTTTCTGCAGCCCACAGAATAGAAGAATATCATGGCAAATGCGAAGAATTACATGGTCATAATTTCAAGGTGGAAGTGCTTTTTAATGGTGATAAACTCGGTTCTGGTGGTATGCTCGTTGATTTCAAGGTATTAAAAAACCTCCTTAAAGACATACTGAGTTCTTTAGATCACAAATATCTAAACGAGATAGATTTTTTTAAAAAAAGGGCATGTTCTTCTGAATACATTGCGGTCTACATTTATAATGGATTGAAAAAATTAATAGATAATTTAAACATCAGACTTTATGAGGTAAGGGTCTGGGAATCGGAAAACGCATATGCATCATACAGAGAATAACAAAGGAAACCCATGAAAGATATACAGAATATGCAGGATCCAAGAAACATCAGGATAGATAAAGTTGGTGTAAAGAACATCACCTATCCCATAGTTGTGCTCGACAAAGAGAACGGCTATCAGCATACCATTGCGACAATAGACATGTATGTGAGCCTTCATCAAAATAATAAGGCAACACACATGAGCAGATTCGTGGAGATACTCCATAAAAACCAGAGCATGATAAACATGAAGAACTTCCCCAAAATTTTAAAGGAAATGTTGGAATTGCTCGATGCAGAATCAGCACATCTTGAGATAAGATTTCCGTATTTTTTAAAAAAAGAGGCACCTGTTACAAAAAAACCCAGCTATATGGAGTATCAATGTGGTGTATGCGGCTCCATGGATAGCCCTGGAGTGATGAAGGAATTCAAGGTCTATGTGAGCGTTCCTATTAATACCCTTTGTCCTTGCTCTAAAGAGATAAGTGCATACGGAGCCCATAACCAGAGAGGTATAGTTAAAGTGTGTGTAAGATTCAAAAAATTTTTCTGGATAGAAGACCTTATAGATATCGTTGAAGATTCGGCAAGCACAGAAATTTATTCTCTTTTGAAGAGGGAGGATGAAAAATACATCACAGAGAGGGCATACGAAAATCCCAAATTTGTAGAAGATGTTGTGAGGGATATTGCTGAAAGACTCTCAAGAGATGAAAACATAAAATGGTTTTCCATAGAGGCAGAAAATTTTGAAAGTATACATAACCACAGTGCCTATGCATATCTTGAAAGAGAAAACAAAGGAGGGTAGTTATGAAAAAAATATGTATTATTTTATGTCTGGCATTTTTTGTCTTATCAGGTTGCGCTTGGTTTAATAAAACAACGCAGGACACCAAACAAACACAGAAAAGCGAGACAGTAAATCAGGTATTTTACGGTTTTCCCGATGTACCTGTACCTAAAGAATTAACTTATTTAAGTGAAAAGAGTTTTGTCTTTGAAACACCAAATGTTAAGGCAGGGATAATGGTATTTGACGGAAATGTAGATATGCAGTCACTGGAAAATTATTTCAGGATATATTTACCTAAAAACGGTTGGAGGTTTGTAAATAGCTACAGGTATAAAGATGTGATATTGAATTTTGTAAAAGAAGATAAAACGTGCAATATAAAGATGTCAAAGGGAACATTTATTAATACAGAGGTAGAAATATGGGTTGGACCTGTTGATAAAACTTCCGTTCAAAAAAAAGAGGTAGAATTCAAATGAATTTTTGCAGTGATTAAAATATCATGTGGATTTACAGAAGGGTTAACCTTAGAAATGATACGGAAGGTTTAAAATTTATCTCCTTTATCGGTGCAGGAGGCAAAACCTCATTAATAAAATTTCTTGCTTCAGAGATTGCAAGCACAGGTAAAAGAGTAGCCATTACCACAACGACGAAGATATACGCCGAAAAGCCATATATTTTATTGGAACAGAAAAACACAGGGTTTGAAGAGAGAAACCCGATATTTATAGGCAAATCGTTAAAAGAGGGAAAACTTACGGCACTTAACGAAGATGAGATAAAAGAGGTTGCCAGGGAATTTGATGTTGTTTTGATAGAGGCGGATGGTGCAAAAAGAAAACCCTTGAAATACCCTGCAGCATATGAGCCTGTAATACCCAATTTTACAGAAAAGGTTTTTATCCTGACAGGTCTTGATGCCTTATATACAAGAATAAAAGATAATGTGTTTCGATGGCAAATTTTTTCTCAAAAAACAGGTATCACAGGTGATGAATTTATAAGCCCTGAGATATTTTTAAGTTTTTTTTCATCTGACGGACTCTTAAAAGGCGTGGAAAAGAAGATTTTTTCAGTGATATTGAACAAATATGACCTGTGCATAGAAAGAAATATAGCATTTCATATTGCAAAAAATCTTTTAAGGAGAATAAAGCTGGATGGGGTATACATAGCCAGTATAAATTATAGACTATTTTACAGAATAGATGCCTTTTGACTGAGTGTTTTAATTTTTCTTGATTTACATTTTATATCATTTTAAAACTTATTTATGGTGGATAAAAACGAAAGAAGGATAATTACGGCAACCCTTGCAGATATATATCTCCAGCAGGGTTATTTAGAAAAGGCAGTAGAGATCTATGAAAAGCTCTCAAAAAATGAGCCAGATAATGATTTTTACAGAAAGAGATGGGCTGCACTAAAAAAGGAATTAAAGGAGAAACAGAAGCCTGCAATCTTTAAAAAGATACTGACAAAAAAGATATGGTGATACCGTGTTAAATAAGAGGAGAGAAAAAGTTATCAGTATAATGGAAAATATGGGTCTTGACGGTTGTATTATAAAAGGTATGGATAATATCTTTTATTTAACCGGTTTCAGGGGATCAGAGGCAACACTTCTTATTTCAAGGGGTGAAGTATTTTTGCTTACAGATTTTCGCTATATTACATATGCAAAAGAAACTGTTAAGGATGCCCAGGTATACGAAATAAAAAAAGACAAAGATGTGCTGCGGGAACTGTGTATGATGCTCGAGATAAAGAGATTGGGTTTTGACAGTGCCCATATTACTTACAATATGTATGAAAGGATAAAAAATTCTCTAAAGGATGTAGAGTTTTTACCCCTTAATGAGGAGATAGAAGACATAAGAAAGTGCAAGGACGCAGATGAGATTGAGGTAATGCTTGAGGCAATAGAGATTGCCACGAATGCCTTTAAAGAGATATTCGAAGAAATAAGACCTGGTAAAACGGAAAAAGAAATAGCGCGAACCCTTGACTATACTATGGAGAGGCTCGGTGCAGATAAGCCCTCTTTTGATACAATAGTTGCATCAGGAGAGCGCACAGCCCTGCCCCATGCAAAGCCAACAGAAAAGAAACTCTTAGCAGGCGAGCCAGTAATCATTGATTTCGGTGTGCAAAAAGATGGATACTGCAGCGATGAAACATGCACAATCTTGCTTGGAGAGGTAAACGGGAAGATAAGCGAGATCTATAAAGTGGTAAATGATGCAAGGGCACTGGGCATTGAAAAGGCAAAGCCAGGCATGCCCATTAAAGAACTCGATATGATTGTCAGGGGATACATCGAAAAGACAGGCTATGGTATGTATTTTGGGCACGGCACAGGTCATGGTATAGGGATAGCAGTTCACGAGACACCGTCTATAAATACAACATCTCCAGGAATACTGGAAGAGAACATGGTAATTACCATAGAGCCAGGGATTTATATCCCTCACATTGGGGGTGTTAGACTCGAGGACATGGTATTTATTGGCGCCACAAATGTAAAGGTATTGACCAAAATAAGAAAGGATTTGCTTACTGTACCAATTTAGAGAATACAGAAAATAGATAAAGGAGGACAATAATGATTGTTTCTACACAAGAATTCAGAAAAGGGCTCAGGATACTTCTGGACAAAGAGCCTTTTGTTATCGTTGATTTTCAGCATGTAAAGCCAGGAAAAGGTGCAGCTTTTGTAAAGACAAGGGTAAAAAGTTTGATAACAGGTAATGTCCTTGATAAGACATTCAGATCAGGGGAAAAATTCGAAGAGCCTGATGTTGAAGAAAAAGAGATGCAGTATTTGTATAGGGAAGAAGATAAGTTTTATTTTATGGATGTGAATAATTATGAACAGCTGTTCATAGAAGAAAAGAATCTCGGTGATGCAAAAAATTATCTGAAAGAAGGTATGACCATAACTGTCCTTTTTCATAACGGAAAACCTATCGGTGCTGAAATACAGAATTTTGTAGATTTAAAGATAGTAAAGACAGAGCCAGGGGTGAAGGGAGATACGGCACAGAATGCCACAAAACCCGCAGTCCTTGAAACAGGGTTTACCATTCAGGTGCCGCTTTTTGTTGAAGAAGGTGATTTGGTGAAGATAGATACAAGGACAGGAGAATATGTAGAGAGGGTTTCTAAATAAATATCATGTTTATAACCTTTGAGGGTATAGAGGGAAGTGGAAAGACAACACAGATAAACCTCCTCTATGAATATTTAAAAAGTAAAGGATATGATGTTATAAAAACAAGGGAACCGGGCGGTACAGAAATTGGGGAATTTCTTCGTAATCTCCTTTTAAACAAAGATATATATATTGCTCCAAAGACAGAGCTTCTTTTAATAATGGCCATAAGGGCACAGCATATGGAAGATGTGATTATCCCTGCTACAAAGGATAAAAAGATAGTGCTCTGTGATAGATTTTCTGATGCCACCTATGCCTATCAGGGCTATGGTAGAGGAATTGACATAAAAACAATAGAATTTATCAATAATTTTGTAACAGAAGGAATAAAACCGGATTTAACAATACTTATTGACTGTGATGTAATAGATGGGCTTACCCGCAGAATGAACAACACAGGGCATGTGGATAGGTTTGAAAAAGAGGATTTTTCTTTTCATAAAAAGATAAGAGATGCCTATCTTAAACTCTCAGAAGAACATAAAGAAAGGTTTCTTGTGTTAGACGGCAGCGAATCCGTCGAAAAGATCCATGAAATAATAAAGGATAGGGTGAATAACTTAATAAATGCAAGAGGTCTTTAAAGACATAATAGGTCATGATAGGCAAAAGGCCCTGATTTCTGCCATCCTTAATAAAGAAAGGATACCCCATGCCTTTCTCTTTTCAGGATTGGAAGGTACAGGAAAGAGAACACTTGCCATCTCTATAGCCCGTAAGCTTTTGTGTAAGACCGGTGAAGATTGCGGTTTTTGCAGATCCTGTATGAAGGTAAAAAGATCAACGCACCCTGACCTTTTAGTTCTTGATAACCAGTATTTAGAATGGGCTACAGGCTTACACAGTAAAAAAAATTTAAAAGAAAGTGGTGAACGGGTAAAAGAGGTTTCATCCATTAGTATAGATTTTATAAGGGGAAATGAGGAAAAAAAAATAAAAGGTATAAATGAAGAGGTCATAAGACACCCCCATGAAGGAAAAAAGAGGATAATAATCATTGATAACATTGAAAATTTAACCAATGATGCTGCCAATGCATTCTTAAAAACCCTTGAAGAACCTCCTGATTACAATATATTCTTTCTTATAACTTCAAGAGAAAACGATGTGCCAGTGACAATTAGGTCGAGATGTGTAAAGGTTTTGTTTAATCCTATACCTCAGGATTTAATAAAAAGATATTTTGTTAATATACTGGGGGTTGAGGCAAAAAAGGCAGATTTAGTCTCGTCCATATCTCAGGGCAGTATAGGTTATGGTATTTTCTGGCTTGAGGATAAAAATCTTGAGATAAGGAGGATACTGGGAGAGCTTATACTGGGAAAAAAGAAAAGCCATGTCCTTATCACATTGGTTTCCGAATATATAGCAAAAGGAAACAGGGAATGTTTAATTTTTATTGGTTTTTTATTATCCCTTTTCAGGGATATGTTTATGATAAAAAAAATGGGCAACACCCACAACATAATAAACAAAGATTTTGCTGATATCATAGAGGATTCTGTTTATAATCTAAAATGGATAGAGTCATCGATTAAAAAAATACAGGAAACTGCAGTGATAATGAAGTATAATATCAACAAGTGGCTTATGTTTGAGAATCTTTTGTATAACATTATGGGGTAATATGAAAAGTGCCTATATAAAAATAAACGATTGCTATGGATGTGTTTTAGAGATGGAGGTGCCAGAAGAGGCAAAAATAGGAGATTATGTTTTATGTGAGCTTGAAAAGGGTATCTGTCTCGGTATTATAATTACAGAGCCTGAAGAAAATGTAAAGGAAGGCTTGAAGAAGGTTATAGGCATTCCAAAAAAAGAAGAGTTGGAAGAATACTTCAAGCTCAAGGAAAAGGAGGAAAATGCCTTTAAAATATGTAAAAAGAAGATTGAAGAACTGAATTTACCTATGAAACTACTCACTGCAGAGTATCTTTTTAATGGCTCAAAACTTCTTTTTTACTTTGTTTCAGAAAACAGGGTGGATTTTAGGGAACTTGTAAAAGAGCTTGCCAAAGAGTTTAAAACAAGAATAGAATTAAGGCAGATCGGGGTCAGGGATGAGGCAAAGATTATAGGTGGACTTGGTAATTGCGGTAATATTTGCTGCTGTAAAAGATTTTTGAACAACTTTTCCATAGTTTCTATTAAAATGGTAAAAGAACAGGGCCTCGCTTTAAATCCTGCCAAAATTTCAGGGATTTGCGGTAGGCTCATGTGCTGTCTCGCTTATGAATACGATATGTATATGGAATATAAAAAGGAGTTTCCAAAGATAGGCAAAAAGGTAATCCTTGAACAGGGTGAGGGAAAGGTGGTCAAGCACAATCCCTTGAGCTCTACCTTCACTGTGGAACTCGAAGATGGCAACATTGTAAATGTTACATTAAAAGATATAAAATCCGTTGATTGATTTGGTTCGCACCTCGAGATTTTAATGTAAAAAAGTTTTTATGGAGTGAAAAGATGAGTAAGAAAAAATATTATATCACGACCCCCATATATTATATAAACGATGTCCCCCATATTGGTCATGCATACACAACCATTGCCGCAGATATCATGGCACGCTATAAAAGGATATGTGGCTATGATGTATTTTTTCTAACAGGAACCGATGAACACGGTCAAAAAGTGGAGCAGGCGGCATCAAAACAAGGCATAGCACCCCAGGAACTTGCAGACAGAATGGTTCATGGTTTTATAGATTTGTGGAAAAAACTCAATATATCCAATACAGGCTTTATAAGAACAACAGAGGAAAGGCACAAAAAGGTAGTTCAGTATATTTTCAAAAAGGTATTTGAAAAAGGAGATATCTATCTCGGTGAATATGAGGATTGGTATTGTGTCCCCTGTGAAAGTTATTTCACAGAATTTCAGCTAATAGATGGAAAGTGCCCGGATTGTTTAAGAGAACCTCAAAGATTAAAGGAAGAAAGTTATTTTTTCAGGCTCTCAGGTTATACAGAAAAACTCTTAGAATATTTAGAATCCCAAAAAGACTTTATCATGCCCGAAATAAGATACAACGAGGTTATAAGTTTTGTAAGGGGGGGGTTAAAAGATCTTAGTGTGAGTAGGACAAGTTTTCAATGGGGTATAAAAGTTCCCATGAACAATAAGCATGTTGTATATGTATGGTTTGATGCATTGACAAACTACCTTACAGGTGTAGGCTATCTTGAAGATGATGAGCATTTTCAGGCATTCTGGCCCTGTGATATGCACCTGATAGGAAAAGATATATTAAGGTTTCATGCAGTATACTGGCCATGCTTTTTAATGTCCATGGGCATTGAACCGCCTAAGCATATATTTGCCCATGGCTGGTGGACAATAGAAGGTCAGAAAATGTCAAAATCATTAGGCAATGTGGTAGACCCCAATGATGTGATTAATACCTATGGAGTAGATGAATTCAGATTCTTTCTCTTCAGGGAGGTGCCCTTTGGATTGGACGGTGATTTTTCAAAAAATGCCATAGTTGGCAGGATAAACGGTGACCTTGCCAACGATTTCGGAAATCTTGTAAGCAGAGCTGTCACAATGGTTAATAAATTTCAAAAAGGCATGATAGAACCACCGAAAAAGAAAAATGGCATTGATGAAAATTTTGAAACAGCAATAATAAAATTAGTGGATGAATACAAAAAATCAATGGATACCTTTTCCTATTACAGGGCACTTCAAAATGCATTTGATATAATCTCCATTATGAACAAGTATATTGATTCAGAGGCGCCGTGGAGGCTAAACAAAGAAAAAGATGAGAGGCTTTCTACTGTCATGTATAATCTATGGAATGGCCTGAGGATTTCTGCTGTGCTCTTTTATCCATTTATGCCTGTCAAATCACAAAAGATATGGGAAGCTATAGGTATAAAAAGACCTATAGAGAAGGCATTATTTGAAGAGGAAGAGCATTTTTACTATACAGAAGATATATCTGAGATTACAAAAATTAGCCCTATTTTTCCGAGGATAGAGGGATAAAATGCCTTTTACACCCATAAATGAGGTTATAGACAGGGTTATAAAAAAATACAGGATTTATGGTGATATAGATGCCTATAAGGTTTTTTCAATATGGAACGATATTGTGGGGACAAAACTCGCAGGTCATGCAAAACCTGTTAAGATTAAAGAAAAGGTTCTTTATATTGCAGTAGATGATCCTTTATGGCTTGCCCAGATAAAATATATTAAACACGATATTATCGATAAGCTCTGTATTGCCATCAAAGATGATATATTCAAAGACATTAAGTTTTTTTTAAAAAAATAGCTTTATTAATATAAAAAAGGGGGGATGGATATTTCCTTGAGAAAGGCAAAGATAGTATGCACAATAGGTCCTGCAACGGGTTCTAAAAAGAAGATTAAAGAACTTATAGAAGCAGGTATGGATGTGGCGAGACTGAATTTTTCCCATGGAGATTACAGGTTTCACAAAGAGGTCATAGGCTACATAAGGCTCACATCAAAAAAGCTTAATAAACATATTGCCGTATTGCAAGACCTTCAGGGCATAAAAATCAGAATAGGGAAGGTTAAAGAAGGGGGTATACCCCTTAAAAAAGGCCAGAGATTAAAGATAATGGTAGGCGATGGTGAATGTAGTGATGACACCCTGTATTTAACCTATCCATGGCTTATAGAAGATGCATCTATAAATGATAGGATCTTAATAGATGACGGTCTTATTCAACTCAATGTAGTTGATAAAATAGAAGACGGACTTATTGCCACAGTTATAGAACCAGGTGTTTTAAAGGATAAAAAAGGCATAAACGTTCCAAATATGAAGATTAGAGTCGGTTCTTTTACAGATAAAGATATGGCAGATATCAAATTCGGTATGGAGTGCGGGGTAGACTTTGTGGCAATTTCCTTTGTAAGAAGTGCAGAGGATATATTAAAGGTTAAAAAATACATGAATGAGCATGGAAAGGCAATCCCTGTAATTGCCAAAATTGAAAAGGAAGAGGCTGTAAAAGATATAGATAATATTTTAAATGAGGCAGATGGAATCATGGTAGCGAGGGGTGATCTCGGTGTTGAAATGCCCATTGAAGAGGTGCCGATTATTCAAAAGATGCTTATAAAAAAGGCAAATAATGCCATGAAGATAGTAATTACGGCAACGCAGATGCTCGAATCCATGACATTACATTTGAGACCCACAAGGGCCGAAGCAACGGATGTGGCAAATGCAGTAATAGACGGAACAGATGCACTTATGCTTTCAGGGGAGACATCTGTAGGAAGACATCCTGTAGAGACCGTAAAGATGATGGATACAATTATAAGATTTACAGAAAAGACACTGGTAATGTCAGAGAATTTTATCTACGGGATGATAGAGCAATATAATAAAAGTGCTTCTTCAGTGGAGAAGGCCATCGCACGGGCAGTGGCCATAATGGCTCAGGAAATAGGTGCAAAGTTCATAATTGCATTTTCAAGAACAGGCTTTACGGCTAAATTGATATCAAAATTCAGACCTTCAATACCCATAATTGCATTTTCACCAAATGAATCTGTTGTGCGACAGATGTCCATATATAATGGTGTTATACCTCATATTGTAAAAAATTTTACAAATACTGACGATATGATAAAAGAGGTGAATGGATTTATGCTAAAAAACGCTCTTGCCTCTTATGGTGAAAAGGTAATTATTGTAGCAGGTCACCCTGTGGTCTCTACGGCAAAGACAAATTTTATAAAGGTGCATGTAGTAGAATAAGGGTCTATAAGTTAAAATTCAGTCTCCAATATAAATATCTTTATCAATAATTATGCCTGTGTCTTTGAATTTTTTTACAAAATCCTGGCAATCAAGGGCATAAATTGGGCTAATTTCTATTTTTATATCAGGTTTAACCCTTGCCCCTGCTGATTCAAGCCATTTTTTAAACATTAAAATCATATCTTTCTGTGCCGTTTCAGGAGAATCAACCCCTTTTTTGTTTTTTACTGGAGAAAACTCTTCTTCCCTTTGCACTTCAACGGCACATGCCTTTTTTGCAAAAGGAATGGCATCAAATACAAAAGTTTCGAATTTCAGCACATCTGCTTCATTTATGCTATTATTTATTTCTATTTCTATTTTTTTCTTTGCCCTGTGATATGGAAGGACAAAACCGTGTTCGTTTAAACTTTTTATGAAATCAATGGAGAATGTATGGATGGCAGTATTTCCTGCCCAGTAAATGATTTCTCCCCTTTCATCCACTGCCTCCATATACGCTTTATCTATATCACTATATTCTATGATCGCATCTTTTCCATTCAAAGTTACATAAACGCCAACCTTTTCTTCTATATTTCTTCTTCTTACAACCTTAGTGGAAACCTCAGAGCCAGTGAGGATATGATATCCAAGAAATACAGGGTCTAAAATCTTCACAAGGGGGTTATCAATCTGACAGTAAAATAGCTCTGAGTACCCCATGGATATGAGTTTATCTAAAATTTTCGATTCGTAGATTGCCTTTAATGAGCCGCCATGGCCATCGGGGTTTGTTGCCAGTTCATATTTTCCTTTTAAAATGAGATTTCCCGATAGGGTAAGGCTTGGTAGCATCCCTTGTTTAAAAAATAAAACCCCATCTTTTTCAAGACCGAAATAATTGTTTTCATAAAAAAAATTGCGCGTATCACTGTCATTTTCTTCGCTGGTCATAATAATAAGGGGTATTTTTGCATTATACTTTTTTGAAAGGGATATAATCTGTTCCGAAAATAATTGAAAAAAAGACTTGCCCTTGACAGGGGAGATCTTAAATGTGCCTTTTGGCCCATCAAAGCCGAGTCTTGTACCTTGACCACCTGCCACTATGAGCACAGCCACTTTATTCTCCCCTATAATGTTTTCACCCGCTTTTTTTGCCTTATCTCTAAATGCTATCTCATCTTCAGTTTTTGGTAAAGTGATCACACGGGCAGGGGTTATATAAGAATCTCCTTTTTTTTTATTCTCGTTTTTAAAATCACCATAGAGTTTGAACACGAGGTCGATATCGAGGTGAGCAATGTTATTTAAAAAAACATCCTTTTCATTTTCGTTTAGTGTATTTAGATGCTCTACTATGTGATTCTGATTATAAATTTTTAGTTTTTTTATTATCTCGTCTTTCAATTTTAGTCCCCCTGTTCTGTCTTTTTTAAAGACAACCCTTTTTTAAAAGACTTCTGATTATGACCTTTTAAATTTCTCGTTTAGCACCCTTTTAAATCTCGGTGAATATATAATATCAAAGGCCTCTTCTTTACCTGGAAATAGTTTTATAGCATGCTTTTTTACACCCTCAACGATCTTTATTGCCTCATCATGACTGATATCCTGTGTTTTTATATAATTTAAGGCAAAGTCCACGATGAACCTCAATCTTCTTAGCTTTTTTTCTTCTTCCAGGATATCGTCTCTCATTTTTTTTAAGATGTTTTCTTTTTTGTTAACTGTTCTTTTAATTCACCAAAAAGCAACAGACCAGCGCCTATGGAGATGGAAATATCTGCTATATTAAATGCAGGCCAGTGGTAATTTTTATAGTAAAAATCAAGAAAGTCAATAACATAACCATAGGAGAATCTATCGTATAGATTACCGATAGCTCCGGAAAGAATAAGAAGTAAAGATATTGTTTTAAATAAGGTCAGTGTATATCTTATTAAGATGTAGACGAGCGCAAAGGAAATGGCCAGAGGAAAAAATGTAAAAACATATTTTGCCATTTGATGCTGTGATAGAAGGCTAAAGGCACCGCCGTAATTTTTTACATGGACAACAGAAAAAAAGGATGTAATTTTTATCTCTTCAAGATAAGGTATCTTTTCTAAGATTATAATCTTTGTCCATCTATCGAGAAAAAAGACGAAGGGCACTATAATGAAAATAAGATATCTTCGCATCTTTTACACACTTCCGGAAATTTTGCATCAGGAGGTGTAATATCTGTGGAGTACTGCCAGCATCTCTGACACTTTTTCCCATCTGCTTTTGATACGGTGATTACAGTTTCTGCATTTTTATTGATAGAAATCTGCGAGACAATAAAAATGTCCTTTATCTCATCTCTTAATTTTGCGAGAATGCGATAATCCTCATCATTTGCCTGAATAGTTATCTTAGCATCGAGGGAATGACCTATTATCTTTTCCAATCTCTTTTCTTCTATCTTTTTGTTAACAATCTCCCTTATCTTCCATATCTTTTCCCACTCTTCCTCAAGGGTCAAATCTATAAGTTCTGTTTTGACTTCAGGGAAATCGCAAAGAAAGATACTTTCCTGGGCATCTTTGCCTCTTAAATATTGCCACATCTCTTCCGATGTAGTAGAGAGGATAGGGGAGATAATCTTGACAAGGGATAAAAGGGTTTCATAGATAACGGTTTGAGACGCCCTTCTCTTTATGGCATCCTTTTTTTCAACATATATCCTGTCTTTTATTATATCCAGGTAAAGGGCACTTAAATCCACTGCGCAGAAGTTGTGGATACTGTGATAAATTATATGAAATGTGTATTCTTCATATGCCTTTATTACCTTATCTATTAATCTATTTAACCTTGAGAGCATCCATCTGTCAAGATATGACATTTTATCGTATGGGATACTATCTTTTGTAGGATCAAAGTCATTAATATTGGCGTGGAGAAACCTTAGGGTATTTCTTATCCTCCTGTATGTTTCAACGAGTCTGTTTATTATATCTTTTGATATCTTTATATCGTCCCTGTAATCCTCGTATGTTACCCAGAGCCTTAAGATCTCTGCACCATATTTTTCTATAATCTCATCGGGAGATATGATATTACCAAGAGATTTTGACATCTTTCTGCCTGAACCGTCGACTACAAAACCGTGTGTTAATACAGACCTGTAAGGTGCTATCCCTTCATTGGCAACAGATGTTAGAAGTGAGCTGTGGAACCAGCCTCTGTGCTGATCACTACCTTCAAGATACATATCCACAGGGAAACCGAGTTCTTTTCTTTTCTTGCAAACAGCGGACCAGCTCACACCTGAATCAAACCACACATCGAGTATATCCTCTTCTTTAATGAAAATGTCATTTCCACACTTCCTGCATGTTACCTTATCAGGTAAAAAATAAGAGGCCTCTTTTTCAAACCAGATATCGGCACCGTATTTTTTAACTGCCTCTATAACGTTTTTAAATGTATCTGAACTCCAGAAAGGTTCTTTACATTTTTTACAGTAAAATATAGTGATTGGTATGCCCCATGTTCTCTGACGGGAAATACACCAATCAGGTCTAACAAGGAGCATATTATAGATTCTATCTCTTCCCCAGGATGGGATCCATTTCACCCTGTTGATCTCTTCGAGAGCCTTTTTCCTTAAACCTTTAATATCAAGGGAAATAAACCACTGTTCTGTGGCCCTGAATATAACAGGTTTTTTACATCTCCAGCAGTGGGGATACGAATGCTCTATCTCTTCATTGTAAAGAAGTAAACCAGTAGACTTTAGCATTTCAATAATATGTTTGTTACTTTCGAATACATTCATGCCCTTAAAGAATTCTACATCCTCTGTAAATTTACCTTCATTATTTACAGGGGAATATACATCAAGGCCGTATTCAAGACCCGTCTCATAGTCTTCTTCTCCGTGTCCTGGTGCAATGTGGACTGCACCTGTACCTGTATCATCGGCTACATAATCGGCATAAACGATTATAGAATTTCTGTCTATAAATGGATGTTTAAAAAAAATACCTTTAAGTTTTTCAGGGGGTAGCTCTTCAATTATCCTGTAATTATTAATCTTTGCCTTTTTTATAATCTCTTCCACGAGTTGTTTTAAAACAATATAGATTTCTTTATCTGTCTCTAACGCAACATAGGTGAATGTGGGATTTATTGCGATGGCAAGATTTGCAGGAAGTGTCCAGGGTGTTGTAGTCCAGATAAGCATAAATATAGGCTTTTCAGGATAATTATGGAAAATATCTTTTCTGTCCTCTGTATACGGAAATTTTACATATATTGCATCCGATTTTTTTGTATCGTATTCAATCTCTGCTTCTGCAAGGGCAGTCAGGCAGTTTATACACCATAGTACAGGTTTCTTTTTTCTGTAAATCTCTCCCCTTTCAAAGAATTTTTGCATCTCCTCTATGATTGTGGCCTGATAATTAAAATCCATGGTTATATAAGGATCTTTCCAGTCGCCTATTACACCGAGCCTTTTGAATTCCTCTCTCTGTATGTTTATGAATCTTTCTGCATATGCCCTGCATTGACGCCTTTTTTCCAGTTTAGACTGGCTGAGATTTTTTGTCTTCATTTCCTTTTCTATCTGGTGTTCTATGGGAAGCCCATGACAATCCCAGCCTGGAACATAGTCTGCTTTATATCCAGACATAAATTTAGACTTTACGATAATATCCTTTAAGATTTTATTCAATGCGGTCCCTAAATGGATATTGCCGTTAGCATAAGGTGGACCATCATGGAGGATAAATTTTTTTGTATATGTTTTGTTTTTCACGAGTCTTTCGTAAAGGTTGATATCGTCCCAGAACTTTAGCATCTCCCTTTCTTTTACAGGAAGGTTACCTTTCATGGGAAAGGGTGTCTTTGGTAAATTAAGCGTGTCTTTATAATTCATGGCATTTTCCTTTTTATAAGCTATTGGCCTTAAAGCAATTTTTTAATTTAATTGAAAAAGGCCTAAAAAAATTAACACAAATGGGATATTCATTCAAGTTTTAAGGTGAATTTATTTTAGAATATTTCTTTTATGAACTGTGTAATCTCTTCTTCTTTGCCGAAAAAGAAATGGTCTGACTCTATAATCTTTAAATTCTTTTCTATTAAAGGCAGTTCTTTATAAATGTTTATAAGGGGTTCTACAGGGGCAATCTCATCGTATTTTCCTGCAACAAACCACATTTTTCCTTTAAATTGTTTAAGGGGTGAAGGATCATAAACCGAAAAAGGATATGCTACAATAAATATGGAATCTATACCTTCTATTTTAAGGGCTGCTCTTATGGAAACCCAGGCGCCGAAAGAATAGCCAGCAAGGATAATGCTTGCGTTATCTTTTAAGGTGTCTTTAAGAAAATTTACCGCACATACCACATCATCTATTTCGCCTTCACCTTCATCGTATATGCCTTCACTTCTTCCAACGCCCCTAAAATTGAACCTTAAGGTGGTAAATCCCCTTTCATAAAAACCCTTTTCCATGGCATTTACTACATTATTGTGCATACTCCCACCATATAAAGGATGGGGGTGACATATTACAACCCCTTTTTTGTCATCTTGGTCATTTAATATAGCATCGAGCTTTGGTTGTGAACCTATATACACCCTTTTTGTTGACATGACTTATTTATTTTGGTAGTTTTTCAGCCAAAAATCAAGAGGTAAATGGATGAAATTTTTCGGTAAGAAAGATAAAGAAAAAAAACCCCATAAAGAGATAGATATAAAAAAGGAAATAGAAAAGGCTGAAAAAGATGAGTCTTTATGGATTAAATGCAGTTCCTGTCAGGAACTCTTATACAAAAAAGAGGTGGAAAGAAACCAGCACATCTGCCTTAAATGCGAATATCATTTTCCCATATCTGTAGAGAACAGGATAAAACTCACATTCGATGAGGGTTCTTTTACTGAACTTTTCCATAATATTGAACCTGTGGATTTTCTCAAATTCAAGGATACAAAATCGTATAAAACAAGGTTGGAAGAAACCCAGGAACAGGCAAAAAGATTGGATGCCGTTGTGTGTGGACAGGGTAAAATTCACGGGATAGATGTATTGACCGCCATATTTGACTTTTCTTTTATGGGCGGCAGTCTCGGCTCTGTCGTAGGAGAAAAGATTACAAGGACACTGGAGGCCGGGGCAGAAAGACGCCTTCCTGTAATTATTTTCTGTGCCTCAGGTGGAGCAAGGATGCAGGAGGGTATTATGTCCCTCATGCAGATGTCAAAGGTATCAGGTGCCATATACAGGTTAAAATCAGTAAAGATACCTTACATCTCTGTGCTCACAGACCCTACATTAGGCGGGGTGACGGCGAGCATGGGCATGCTTGGGGATATCATCATCGCAGAGCCAAAGGCAATGATAGGTTTTGCTGGTCCAAGGGTGATTAAGGAGACTATAAAAGAAGAGCTTCCACAGGGTTTTCAGAGGGCAGAATATTTATTAGAGCACGGTATGATAGATATGATAGTTAACAGAAAGGAACTCAAAAGGCAACTTGCAACCCTTATCAAGCTTATTCTGTTATGAAAGGATATTCCTCGCCAATGGAATATCTATCCGGCCTTGAAAGTGCCGGTATTATTTTTGGTCTTGATAACATAAAGGCGATACTTAATGCTATAGGCAATCCCCATGAAGGATTACATTTTATCCATATTGCCGGTACAAATGGCAAGGGTTCTGTGGCTGCCATGCTTTCTTCAATTCTCAAAGATGCAGGTTATAAGGTGGGTAAATATACCTCACCCCATTTAATAAGATTCAATGAAAGGATCGTAGTAGACGATAAAGAAATAAGCGATAACGAGATATATGAGATCGTAGATTATATAAGAGATCGTATTGAAGGGCAAAATATAGATAAAGTTTTTAGTTATTTTGATTTTACAACAGCTATGGCCTTTGAATATTTTTATAGAAAGAAAGTGGATATTGCCGCCATTGAGGTAGGTCTTGGTGGCAGACTTGATTCCACAAATGTTATAACACCTTTGGTTTGTATAATAACCAATATAGAAAAAGACCACGTCGATTATCTCGGTAGTAGCATTGAAAAAATTGCAAAAGAGAAGGCTGGTATCATAAAAAAAGGTATACCTGTTATTACAGGTGCTCATGGTATTGCCCTGGATGTTATAAAGAAAAGGGCAATGGAGCTTGAAAGCCCTGTTTTTAGTAAGGATTTCGAATTTTCTTTTAAAAAAACAAAAGAACAAACATTTAATTTTTCATTTTTAGACACAGTCTATGAAGATGTTTTTGTGAATTTAAAGGGAGATCACCAGCTTTTTAATGCTTCACTGGCAATCTGTGCAACATTAATATTAAAAGAAAAGGGTTTAAATATTCAGAAAGATGCTGTGTATAATGGTCTTGCCCGCACCGAATGGGCAGGGAGGCTTGAAACAATAAAAAGAAGTACTGAAATAATTTTAGACGGTGCCCACAATCTTCATGCAGTAAAGGCATTGATAACATATATGCAGGATCATTATAAAAACAGAAAAACTATTCTTATCTTCGGTATTATGGCAGATAAAGACTACAGAAGCATCTTAAAAGAGTTATTACCCACAGTAAATAAGGTGATTTTTACAAAGGCCAATACAGCAAGGGCACTTTCCCCTTATGAATTGGCCAGTTTTACAGATAAATGTTATATTACAGACAATGTTCTCGAGGCATTAAAAATGTCAAAAAATATTGCTAAAGAAGATGACGTTATTTTCATTACAGGTTCTTTATATATAGTAGGAGAGGCAAAGAAATTAATAGATGAGGTTTTTTAATCGAATATTTATTTTTTCAGTACTTTTGTTTGTCCTTCTCTTTCAAACAGGAGAGGCCAAAAGGGCAGATTTAAAGATAGGTTTTGACAAACCAGTAGAAATAACTGCCCGTTTTCTCGAATATAATAAGGGAAGAGGTGTTTATGTAGCAAAAGAAGATGTTGAATTAATAGAGGGAAATAGATTAATTAAGGCCGATTTTATAATATATAATGAAAACACAGGGGACATAGAGGCAAATGGAAATGTCTTTTTTCAGGAAGATGGAGATACGCTACAAAGCGATGGGCTGCATATTAATATCTTTAAAAAGACAGGGGTTGTAAATAAAGGAAAGATCTTTATAAAAAAAGGTAATTTTCATATCTATGGTGAAGAGATAGAAAAGACAGGGGATGCTACATACAGGATAAGGGGTTGTGAGTTAACAACATGCGACCCAAAATTACCGGAATGGAAGTTTTATGCAAAAGATGTGGATTTAACTATCGAAGGATATGCAAAGACAAAGAATACTATATTCTATATACTAAACAAGCCCGTATTTTTCTTGCCCTATAGTATTTTTCCAGTTAAAACCGAAAGGCAGTCTGGTTTCTTAATGCCTGTGTTTTCTGCATCGTCAAAGGATGGTATGGTTATAAAGAATTCCTTTTTCTGGGCCATTGCGAAGGATAAGGATGCTACCCTATCACTGGATTATATTGAACAGAGGGGTTTTAATTTTGGCACAGAATTCAGATACCACCTTACAGAGGATTTTAAAGGCACCTGGTATGGGGCAATATTAGACGATAAAGGTTATACTCATTCGAGATACAGAATAAAAGGTTTACACGAACAGGACTTTCCCTGGAATGTGAAAATGAAGATGGATATTGATCACGTCTCAGATAACGATTATCTTAAAGATCTGTCTACAAAGATAGGAGAAAGAAGTGAAAGCCAGTTAAAATCCACTGTATTTTTTCAAAAACCCTTCAATAATTCTTTATTTACATATGAACTTGCATATTTTAAAAACCTTCTCATCAAAGACAATGATGGAACATTCAAATATTCACCGAATATGACGTATTTTACTGAATCCTTTCCCATAAAGGGTTTATTCTTTTTCGACTTATATTCTAATTTTACAAATTTTTACAGGGAGACAGGGGATAGATATTCGAGACTTTCCTTTGAGCCAAAGATTCAGTTTCCTTATTCCATAAATGGTATAAATTTTCTTGTTAGCGGAAAGATGTACGAAACGGATTATCTAATCCAGAATGCAATTGATGATTCTAAATCAACAAAAAGACGCCAGACATTTAAGATTGAGGGCAATTCAAATATCCAGCTTGTTAAGGATTATTACAGAGACAGGACATCGGGTTATCAAAGCCTGATTAAGCCTGAGATAAGATACATATTTATACCCAATTCATCTTTCAGAGATTTACCGTATATAGACCCATATGACAGGATACTGAAGATTAATGCTGTTACATATTCACTGAACCATTACCTTACTGAATTCTTTAGAGGTACAAATAGAGAGGTGTCCTTATTACAGATAGAACAGACTTATGGTCTTTCAGGCACACTGCAGCCATCTAACTTATACGAAGGATCAGGTAAAAGATTTTCTGACACAAAGACAAGATTTACATTTTCAACGATAAAAGATTTATCCTTTATCCATGAAAATGTATTAAATGTATATGGAGAGGGTTTTAAAAAGATAAACAATACATTAAGTTACAGCCGTCCAAATGTATTTAATATAAACCTTTCTCATACATATACAAAATATCTCGACGATCAATTGTTTGCAGATTTGAGTGCTACCTATAAAGTTATAGACGGTAGATATCAAATAAGGTATTCTATAAAAGATGGAATGTGGGTAGATACTCTATATCAGATTGTTTATCATCCCAGTTGCTGGGCCGTTACCCTAACATTAACCCAGACAAAAAGGCCAAGGGATACAAGCTTTAGGTTTGCCTTTGACCTTGCAGGAATCACAAAAATGAGATAGGAGGTTTTATATATGAAAGGCATAGTTTTAGCCGGTGGCCTCGGTACAAGATTATTTCCCCTTACAAAGATTACAAACAAACACCTTTTGCCCATATACGAAAAACCCATGATATACTATCCTATTGAAACGCTTATAAATGCAGGAATAACGGACATTATGATAGTAACCGGTGGAAATCATGCAGGTGATTTTTTAAGACTCATAGGCAATGGCAAAGAGTTCGGGCTTAAACATATCAATTATACCTATCAGGAGGGTGAAGGTGGAATAGCTGCAGCCCTTTCCCTTGCTGAATATTTTGCAGATGGACAGCCTATTTGTGTAATTCTCGGAGACAATATAATAGAAAAAAATATTATAAAGGCTGTAAATGATTTTAAAAAACAGAAAAAAGGTGCCAAGATCATGTTAAAAGAGGTGCCTGATCCTGAAAGATTCGGAGTTGCAGAGATAGTGGATGGAAAATTAGTGGGCATAGAAGAAAAGCCAAAAAAACCAAAGAGCAACCTTGCGGTGATTGGAATTTATATGTACGATGAAAGGGTATTTGATATCATAAAAACCCTCAAACCCTCAGAGAGAGGAGAACTTGAGATTACAGATGTAAATAATTTCTATGTTAAAGAAGGAACTATGACCTGGGAGATGCTTAAAGGATGGTGGACTGATGCTGGAACTTTTGAATCCCTTTTAAGGGCAAATATTCTTGTGGCACAGACCGGTGCAAACAACATTGATTAGGTCAAGGAGAGAGAGATGATTAAGGATGTCAGTGTAAAGCAATTAAGACTGATACCTGATGAAAGGGGCAGGTTAATGGAAATTTTAAGGTGTGATGACGAAGAGTTCATAAAGTTTGGTCAGGTCTATATGACAACAACCTATCCCCATGTGGTAAAGGCATGGCATTATCACAAATTGCAGGATGATTTTATTGTATGTGTAAAGGGCATGCTAAAACTCGTTCTATACGATGACAGGGATAATTCACCAACAAAAGGCGAAATAAACGAGTTTTTTATAGGTGATTATAGACCGTTGCTTGTAAAGGTACCCAGGATGGTCTGGCACGGCTGGAAATGTATAAGTGAAGAAGAGGCCATTGTTGTAAACATCCCTACAGAACCTTACAACAGGGAAATACCGGATGAATACAGGCAGGATCCCCATGTTAATAACATTCCATATTCTTGGGAGAGAAAAGATGGATAAAAAAACTATTCTTGTAACAGGTGGATGTGGTTTTATAGGCAGCAATTTCATAAGGTATATGCTGAATAAATATCCTTATAACATTATCAATCTCGATAAGCTCACCTATGCCGGTAATCTTGAAAACTTAAAAGACATAGAAAATGATAATAGGTATAGATTTATAAAGGCAGATATTGGAGATAAAAACGAGATTGAAAAGGTCTTTGAAGAAAACAAGATTTACGGCGTAATAAACTTTGCAGCAGAATCCCATGTAGACAGAAGTATTATGGATGCTGATGCATTTATCAGGACAAACATTAACGGCACATTCAACATACTCGATATAGTAAAGAGAAACGGGATAGAAGTTTTTGTTCAGATTTCCACAGATGAGGTCTACGGTTCTTTAGGTCCTGAAGGAAAGTTTAAAGAAGATACACCAATTGCTCCAAACAGCCCTTATTCTGCATCAAAGGCATCGGCAGATTTGCTCGTCCTTGCGTATCACCATACTTTTGGCATCCCTGCTGTTATTACAAGGTGTTCAAATAATTATGGACCCTATCAGTTTCCAGAAAAATTGATTCCACTAATGATTACCAATGCCCTTGCAGATATGGAATTACCTGTGTACGGTGATGGTTTAAATATAAGGGACTGGATACATGTAGAAGACCACTGTGAGGCTATAGACCTTGTTTTTCATAAGGGAAAGCCTGGGAATGTATATAATATCGGTGGTGAAAATGAAAAAACCAATATAGAGATCGTAAGACTTATCCTTGATATACTCGGAAAACCTCATAGCCTAATTAAGTTCGTTAAAGACAGGCCTGGACATGATAGAAGGTATGCCATTGATTGCACAAAGATAAAAAGAGAACTCGGTTTTGTTATAAAAAAAGACTTTAGGAAGGGTATGGAAGATACTGTCAAGTGGTATATAGAAAACAGAACGTGGTGGGAGCGAATAAAAAGCGGTGCATATCTGGAATATTATGAAAAAATGTATAAGAACAGATAATCTTGATGAAGGCTATTTTTTTCTCCGATGTGCACCTTGAAAGAGACGATGAGAATAAGACCCATGTAGTTACCACATTTATCAGAAAAATCTGTTTCCAGGCAGAACTTATCTTTATTTTGGGCGACCTCTTTGAATTTTTTTATGGTTATAGGAATTATATATATCCCTGGTATCTTGAAGTAATAAATGCCCTTAAAGAATTAACGGAAAAGGGTAAAAAGGTATTTTTTCTGGAAGGAAACCATGAGTTTCAAATAGGAAATGTGCTTAAGGAATATGCAGGGATAGAGTGCGCAAGACAGCTTTCAATAGAAATCGATGGGAAAAAGGTCTTTTTAGCACACGGAAACGAATTTATAAAAAATAATCCATTGGGGTTTTTAAAATCAAGTTATATATATTCTGTTATGGAGTTATTAGGACCAAAATTAACATGGAAGATAGCCATGTTATCGAGTTTAATCATATCAGATAAGAAAAAACCATACAGGGAAGACATAAAAGAAAAATTCAGGGTATACGGAAAGGCAAAACTCGATGATGGGTTTGACGTTGTAATCCTTGCTCATACCCATATGCCGGATAAGGTAGAATTCGAAAAAGACCGTGTTAAAAAATTGTATTTAAATACCGGGGATCTATACAGATATCATTCTTATTTAGAATACGAAACGTGCAGGGGGTTTGAAATAAAGGAATATAAGATTTAAACCAGATAATAAGGTAAACTTTTGAACTATCACTTCCTTAAAAAAAGAATAAACTGCAGAGGATCAGACAAAAAGATTTATTCTATGAAGCACAGAAACCCTGCCATCTTCATTTAGAAATATGCCTGTTTCCAGTATCTCTCCATAGTGTCCTTCTGTATTTTTAATCTGAAATGGAGTCATGGCCGATGCAAGAGAGATTGCACCAATACCTTTTTCCTTTAAAGGGGTTATGATATCATTACCTGATGAATTTTTTTCCCAGACAGACAGACTTAAAAATATGGGATCTTCTTCATCTATCCATCCATTACCATCAATGTCATAACTTTTCAGTTCTTTTATACCATTGTCTGTAGTTGCTCCAATTACCTCCTTACCATTATCTATTTTTCCATTATTGTTTTTATCTAATACAAGGAAACCACTACCTTCTGAAAAAAAATGTATTTTTTCAGTAGTTCCGTCTCCATCTATATCAAAATCTATGGTTTTTTCCGATAAACCCTTAAATATACCTGACAGATTTAAGACAACAGGGTCTTTACCCTGCAACTGTCTATTTATTGATGTAGATGATTCATAGAGACTGCGGTTCAATTTTATGGACAAATTGAAATTAAATAATTTGCCATCAGAGGTTTTAACCGCACCTTCTGCTGTAAAACCAACATCCTCTTTTTCAAATCTCTCTTCAAAATCTATATTTATGATTTCATATTGCTGGGGGCTATTATCGTTCTGATTTTCAACAGTTGCTTTAGGTGTTCTATTAACTGTAATCTTGTTTAACTTTACACCGAAAATAATCTCTATAAGGAAACGGGCAATCCTCTGCTTTTCTGTCATATAATCTTCTATATCAGAAGTTTGCTCTACATTTGAAGCCTTCATGTTAACCAAAGCTGACTGTGATAAATCCACTGTATCCTGCATAACAGGTCTTGTTATTGTGATGCGGGTATTTTTTTCTCTGGATAAAGCATTATAGTTTGATGATAATTTTATCACAGATGTATCTATCTTCATTTTATCATATTATCGGCAGGATGAATCAAAACTTAAAAGCAACAAAAAAACCAGACACCCCTATGAAATTAATTTGTCCTGTATTTAGTATACCAGTTATTCCTGTAACGGATAATCACAAAATTTTTCTTGAAATACCTATGGAGCTATATTAAACAATAGACTAATAGGTCATAGGTTTTGAAGACAGAATCACGGGCATCAAAACTTATTAAGATTATATGTAATGTCTCTATTGTAAAACGGGAGACGTTCCTTTCCAGTGGCCGAATGACGGAAATAACAAGTTCAAGTTCTGGATGAAAAGAATGACCCCTAACCAAGCTTTTCGGGCTATGGGCGATGGAAGAAGAATTTGGAAAGAAGTAGATCATCTATTTGCTATATTAAGGGATTATGAATGAGCATGGTGGAAGTCTGACAGGGAAGGCAATGAACTCTGTGTTGCGCAACCTATGTGTTGTGGTTTGTGCGACTGTTTTGAGTAGCGTGTGGTGTCACGGCGAGGAAATGAAACCGCCAAAAGTTCCCTCGCTTTTAGAAATCATCTTCATTGGTTTAAAACCAGCAAAGGAATTGAATCCAGCGCACTACCCAAAAGAACGTCAGCTCTGCCTCCAGAATTATCTTGCAGCCATTGCGCCTGACTCCTATCTCTGGGCGTTTGAACCCCCTTCTACTTCAGAAAAGGTATTGCTTGTCAAAAGACGTAATCTGATAGAGCAAATGGTTACCATTCTTGGCCATGATGTTAGAAGTGAGGCAGAGGCTTTTTGCAAATGCAGTACCCCTTATGGCTGAGTGGTAGGGAATGAGTGAAGGCCCTGTGGATGAGGCAAATTTTGTGGACTATTGGTTGGAAAAACGACCCAGGACACCTATCGCCCCATTTCTCCACCTCTTCAAAGCCCATCGATTAAGAGCAGGCTTTGAGGCCGCACGGGCTAAACACGAAAAAGCTCTCATGCCCACCCTTGTAAAGCGGTATCGGGAGGCGCTGGATAAGGCCAGATATCCTGTGGAGCCTCAAGAAGTGGAAGAGATTCAGCGTTTTGGCCGAGGTGCGCTGATTATAGAAAATTTAAGCTTCAACAAGCTGCTGACGGTTGCCCGGTCATAGAATTGATGCAGTTCTCCGTTAGCTTAGAAGGAGGTTATTGAAGGCTTACTAAACACGCGTTGGCGAGTTTCTAAACCGCACACTGGAATGACAAGAGATGGTCAAAAAAAGATATCCAATTGATGTCTTTTATTTTCATGCAAAACATTTCTCAGTTTCAAAATTAAAGCTATCTATCTAATCTTCACTAAAATAATCTTTTTTTTAAACATGGTAATTACTATTTTACATAAGTATTATGTATGAAATCTTTTGATATTGTCAATTTTTCTTGCCGATGATAGAAATTTCCCATGCTCAATGAAAAAAACAGTCTTTTTAAAAACCCCGAAGGAAAGGAGGTAATCATATGCATATGGTTGTGTGCGTTAAGATGGTCCCTGATACAACACAGGTCAAGATAGATCCTGTCACAAACACCCTTGTAAGGGAAGGCGTACCCTTTATCACAAACCCTTTTGATGGACCTGCAGTGGAAGAGGCACTCAGAATAAAAGATAAATACGGTGGCAAGGTGACAGTTATTTCCATGGGTCCTCCAATGGCTGATTCAGTTATTCGAAAGGCTATTGCCATGGGTGCAGATGAAGGTATTTTATTGAGCGACCGGGTTTTTGGTGGTGCTGATACCCTCGCCACCAGTAAAGTGCTTGCCCACGCCATTTCAGAGGTCTCAAAAAAAGAGCCGGTAGACATAATTATGTGTGGCAAACAAACAATAGATGGGGATACTGCTCAAGTGGGTCCAGGTATTGCAACACGCCTTGGTTTTAATCAAGCAACCCTTGTTGATAAGATTATCTCATTAGATTTACAAAGAAAAAAGATTGTGGTTAGGAGAAAACAGGATGGATGGCATGAAATAATAGAGGTCAGTCTACCTATTTTGCTTACGGTAGAGAGGGATATAAACAAACCTCGATACCCATCGGTATCTCGAAGAATCTTTTCAGAAGAGATATCTATACCTATCTGGAATAATTATTTTATGAAATTAGACCCAAACACCATAGGCTTGAATGGTTCTGCCACAACAGTAAAGCGGATATTTGCTCCAGAAAAACAAAAAGGTGAGATATATGCAGAAGATGGAAACGGCAATGGGGTAAGCACTCTTGTAGGTGTAATCATAAAAAAATTCGAAGAATGGAAGATAAGGAGTATTCAAAATGGTTAAGAAAAAAAAGCTTAGACCTAAAGTTCGCTTAATAGGAGAAAAATGTATAGGATGTGGTAGATGTGAGCCTTCATGTCCTGCCAATGCCATAGAATATGACACACATGATACCCAAGGAACACCTATTGTTAATGTGGCCAAGTGCATAGGTTGCAAAAAGTGTATGAAGGTTTGCCCAGCAGGGGCCTTTGAACTGATATATCCCATTACAGATGAAAAATGTAAAAGCTGTGGTGAGTGTATATCTGTGTGCCCAACCCATGCCATAGAATATGATACATATGATATAAGGGGTATCCCTGTAATAACTATAGATAAGTGTAATGGCTGTAGAAAATGTATTGACTCTTGTTCTTCTTCTGCCCTTGATGATTTCGCCTTTTACTTAAATAAAGATAACCATGAGGCTACTGAGGATAATTCAAAATTAGAAAAGGATAGTGATGGTGATAAAGTAAAATGGAAGGGTGTTTGGGTATTTGTTGAGCATATTGATGGTAAACCTAATCAGGTATCATGGGAACTACTGGGTATAGGCAGAGAGCTCGCGTCTGATCTGGGAACAGGACTATCCGCTGTTATATTCGGCTATAATGTGGAGCACCTTATAATGGAGGCCTTTGGATATGGGGCTGACCAAGTCTATATTATTGACCACCCAACGCTTAAATACTATAGAACCCGTCCTTATCTTGATTGCTTTGTATATCTCATAAATAAATATCATCCTGAAATCCTCTTGATCGGGGCCACTGGACTCGGTAGAGACCTTGCAAGTGCTGTGGCAACGGCCCTTAATACAGGTCTTACAGCGGACTGCACAAAGTTGAGTATAGATAAAGAAAAGAGACTTCTTGAGCAGACAAGACCTGCCTTTGGTGGCAATGTAATGGCAACAATATTGACAGAAAACGCAAGACCCCAGATGGCATCTGTAAGACCAAGGGTGCTTCCAGTTCCACCTTTTAAAAAAGAAAGGATAGGAGAGTTGATAAGGGAATCCATAGAGCTTAATGAAGAGGCCATTGCTACAAAAATACTTGAAATTATTCCATTAAATAATGAAACAGAATGCGATATCAGGTCTGCTGAAATTATTGTTAGTGGCGGCAAAGGCATGCTCGAGAAAAAGAACTTTTCTATCCTTGAGGAGCTTGCATCGCTTTTAGGGGGAATGGTAGGTGGTTCAAGGTGTGCAGTAGATGCAGGCTGGATATCCCATGAGAGACAGGTGGGCCAGACAGGAAAAACAGTGAGACCAAAACTGTATTTTGCATGTGGTATCTCTGGTGCAATTCAACACCTTGTAGGTATGCAGAATGCTGAGCATATAATAGCAATCAATAAAGATAAGGATGCGCCTATTTTTGAAGTAGCCCATGTGGGCATAGTAGGTGATGTATTTGAGATTGTTCCACCACTTATAACATCACTGAAGGAAAAGATGGATACGCATTCAAATTTATAAAAAAGGAGTTGCCATGAAGCCTATAGAGTCAATAATATTTGCAGTTCTTGTTATCATCGCTGCTTACATATTTCTAAGAAGACTATATACCCTTTTCAACTTTATCTCTCTTGGTAAATGGGAGGATAGATTTGATCGTCTATGGGAGCGTTTTAAGGGGATGATATACTATGGATTTTTCCAGAAGCGTGTCATACAAAAGACATTTGGCTTCAATCATCTCATGTTATTCTGGGGGTTTATGGTTTTATTGCCTATAAACTTTGAATTTGTAATATCTGGGTTGTTTCCAAAATTTACACTTGCCTTTTTAGGAGATACCCTTTACAGCATACTTTGTTTTCTTGCAGATACAATGTCCGCTATTGTATTACTTGCAGTTATATTTGCAACCATAAGGAGGGTATTCTTTAAACCATACTTCCTGGAATCAACAAAAGAGGCATATATAATCCTCTCAACTGTTGGTCTTCTTATGGCTGCATATTTTGGTTTAAATGTAACAGGGATAGGGCTTAATGAAAAACCCTTTGTTTCTGTTCCTGTTTCAGCTTTCATAGCAAAATTCCTGTTATCAAATAATACAAATGAGACAACCCTTTATATCTTAAACAGGATTTTCTGGTGGACCCATGCATCTTTGTTTCTGTTTTTTCTCGTTTTTATTCCATACAGTAAACATCTTCATATCCTTGCCTCTCTGCCCAATTGTTTTTTTAGAAACTTCTCATTTCCCAAATCACTTCCAAGGATGCGTTTTAGCAAGGATTTATCTTATGGTGCATCTAAGATAACCCAGTTTACCTGGAAAGACCTTCTCGATGTATTGGCATGCACAGAGTGCGGGAGATGTTTAGCCTCATGTCCTGCCAATATTGCTGGTAAAGAGATCAATCCAAAAGAAATGATCCATCACCTAAAAAAGAATTTAATAGAAAATGGCTCATATATTATTAAATCAAGGCCTTTCGACACCATTGGCAGGCCCTCTGAAGATGTGGAACTCCCAGTTGCCATTATAGGCGATGGCGATAAAAGTATAAAGGAAGAGGTAATCTGGGGTTGCACAACCTGCGGTGCATGTGTTGAAAATTGTCCTGTTTTTATTGAACATTTTCCCAAATTACTCAATATAAGAAGGCACCTCATTATGGAAGAGGTTAAATTTCCTGAAGAATTGATTTCTTTTTTTGAAAATATCGAGGCAAGGTCAAATCCATGGGGACTTGCACCAGGGGAAAGAGAAAAATGGGCACAAAACCTCAATATACCAACATTTTCTTCCAATGAAGGGCATGAATATCTTATCTATGCTGGTTGTATGGGGTCTTTTGATACAAGAACAAAAAAGATATTAATCTCATTGGTTTCTATCCTCGATAAAGTGGGTATTTCATATGGGATACTTGGCTCAGAAGAGATGTGTTGTGGTGATGCTGTAAGAAGGTTAGGGAATGAATATGTTTTTGACAGTATGGCCATAAAAAATGTGAATCTCTTTAAAAAAGCTGGGGTTAAAAACATAATTACAATCTGTCCCCACTGTTATAACACATTAAAAAATGACTATAAAGCCTTTGGTGCTGATTATGAAGTGTTTCATCATACCGAGTTCTTAGACAGGTTAAACAAAAAATATATATTTAAAACAAACAAGGCATTACAGGATGAGCGCATTGTATTCCATGATTCATGCTATCTTGCAAGATACAATGATATTATAGATGAACCCAGGCGCCTAATAGAGATGATAACAGGAAAACCGCCTATAGAGATGGAAAAAAATAAGAAAGATGGTTTTTGTTGCGGTGCAGGTGGTGGGAGGATGTGGCTTGAAGACGATGCAAATACAAGGATTAATAGAGAAAGAACTAAACAGGCAATAAAAGAAAATCCTACTATAATTGCTACCTCATGTCCGTTTTGCATAACTATGTTTGAAGACGCCTTAAAGGAGCAAGAAGATTGGGAAAAAATACGAGTAATGGATGTAGGTGAGATTTATGTTGAGGGCATAACAGCCAACAAAGATACTGAAGATGAAAGAAAGAATGAAGAAAAAAGGAGAGCGTCAAATGAATAATCTAAATGGATTTATTAGCGAATTTGAAGGATTAAAACCAATCATCCATGATGAGGTTTATGTAGATGTCTCTGCGAGGATTATTGGCAATGTTGTTTTAGATGAGGGATCAAGCGTATGGCCTATGGCTGTTCTTCGTGCAGATGGTGCTCAGATTCATGTGGGGAGACATGCAGCGATTTTGGATTTTGCTTTTATTGAATCCCCAGAAGGACTTCCTGTGAATATTGGTGATGAGGCATTGATAGGTCATGGTGCTATAGTTCATGGAGCCCTTATTGAATCAAGGTGTCTAATTGGTATCGGTGCAATTATTCTGGATGGAGCAGTAATATCATCAGGTAGCATAATCGGTGCAGGTAGCTTTATAGCAGCAGGCGCCCATATCCCACCTAATTCTCTGGTTATGGGGACACCAGGAAGGGTTGTAAGAGAGGTCAAGCCCGGTGAGCGAGACAATCTTATTCATCAGATTAAAACCATTTATATAAAATCAAGACAATACATGAGGAATCAAAACAATAAAAAAAATATAATATAAGGAGGGGTATAAAATGAAGCCTATTGAATATTTTACAGGTTGGCATTTTAGAGCAGCAATGCCAGTAAAAGATATGTACACCACATTAATTAATAAGGGCTATGTATATGAATTTGTAGACGAAACATATTGCAGGATTATAGGAAAGAACCGTAATGAAATTCTAAATAGCACTATTTCTGATATTTGGGGAGAAGTCAATTTCCAAAAGATAATAAAGCAATGTATTGATAGATGTTTCACAGGCGTTCCTGTTGAGTATGAAGGATGGCTCAGTATACCAGCTAATGGCAAAAGATATTATAAAATCCACTATTTTCCTTATAAAAGCGAGGACGGAAAAACCACTCATGTTATCACAGCGTTATGGGATATAACAGAAGCAAAAAATGAAGAAGAGATATTCAGCAAATGCAGCCCGGATTTCTTAAAAAAGATACAAAAAGAATATTTTGGTGTTGTTTTTTGTGATTCCTATGGTAGATTTGTTTTTGTTAATAATGTAATGTTAGAGAAAACAGGGTTTGATAGAAATTGGTTTGATACAAAAACTATTTATGACTTTGTTATGCCTGAAGAAAAAAATAATATATCCAGCTGTTTTAATGCATGCCTTAAGGGTAAACAGATGCATAACAATGAATTTAGTTACAAAAATGCCTTTGGTGAAATCAACTGGATAAAGACAAACTTTGCACCTATTTATGAGAAGGGTGTAGTATCTGGAATAATTGGTATAATCCATGATATTACAAAGTTTAAACAAATGGAGAAGGCTTTCAATAATCAAAAGGCTCAAATGGAAAGTATAATATGTGGTTCACCGATACCCCAGTTCATGATAGACAAAGATCACAGGGTAGTATATTGGAACAAGGCCCTTGAACATTTACGGGGACTAACTTCCCGTGAGATGGTGGGGACAAAAAATCACTGGATGGCATTCTACGATTATGAAAGACCATGCATGGCAGATTTGATAGTTGATGGGGCAGAAACAGAGATAAATAAATGGTATTGTATTCCTGATGTTAGAACTAATTCCAAAGGGTTTCATAAAGCTATGGACTTTTTTAAAAGCTTTGGGCGTGGAGGAAAATGGTTATACTTCTCTGCAATACCTGTTAAGGACGCAAAAGGAAATATAACAGGCGCCATTGAGATCCTTGAGGATGTAACAGATTCAAAATTGGCTGAGGAGACTATAAAGATTGCTGAACAGAAATGTATGGATATTTTAAAGGTTGTGAATCATGAAATGTGAAAAAAATACTTGTCCATGATATTTTTCATATGATAATATGAAAAAAATTGTCCACTCTTCAGCGAAGTATGGCTGATTTTATAAAATAAATGGACGATTCAATAATAAAAAATACAAACCTCCAGAAGCTTATTGACGAGGTTAAGGATTTACTTGTTGAAAGCGAAAGGAGGTTTCGTTTTCTTTTTGAACAATCCCCTGATCCAATCTTTTTAATGGAAAAAAATTTTATCGTTGATTGCAATAATGCCTGCATCAGGCTACTCGGTTATAAGGAGACAAAACAATTATTCGGCAAGAGGCCTCGTGATATATCACCTGAAATACAATCAGACGGAATTACTTCTACTGATAAAGAGAAAAATTTTTATGAAAAAGTTTACGAAAAAGGACATTCAAACTTTGAATGGATTTTTCAGACATTTAATGGCGAATCAGTTTGGGCAGAGGTCTTCATAACCCTTATTCCTTTCAAAGAAAAACTCTTAAACTATGTTGTCTGGCATGATATTACAGAAAAAAAGATGATGCAAGCCCATTTGAAAGAAAAAGAGGCAAACTATCAAAGTATCTTTGAAAATGCCATAATAGGGATATTTCAGGTCACACCAAACGGCTCCTTAATAAGGACAAATAAGACCTTTGCTAAGATGTTCGGTTTTGATTCCCAGGAGGATATGATAACAAGTGTACCATGTATAGAAAAACAATACGTAAGGAAAAGAGATAGAGAATTAATCAAGGAATTATTAGAAAAAAAAGGCTCTGTTGAATATTTTGAGACTGAGCTCTACAAAAAGGATAAAAGTAAAATCTATGTTTCCATAAATGCAAGGGCGGTTAAGAATGATTCGGGAAAGGTCTTGTACCATGAAGGGTTCATGGAAGACATTACAAAACGTAAAGAAGCAGAAATAGCATTATTAAGGGAAAGAGAAGACTTAAATGCCATACTCAATAACCTGCCTATGGGCGTAATAATTACTGACACAAATGGTGTTTTTTTGTTCGTTAATTTAGAATTTACTCATATTACTGGATATTCAAGGGAAGATGTCCCGACAGGACGGGAGTGGTTCAAAAAAGCCTACCCTGACCCACAATACAGGATTAAAGTCTTTCAATTCTGGAAAGACAGGGTCTTATCTAAAAGCAGAAAATGGTTTGAAGATGAGTTTATTATTCAATGCAAAAACGGTGAAAAAAAAGATATTGAGTTTAGGTCAATTATTTTAAAGGAATATATAATTACTATACTTGTGGATGTAACATTAAGAAAAAGAGCAGAGTTAGCTCTCAAAATAAGTGAAGAAAAATTCAGGCTGTTATTTGAAAAATCCACTGAGCCAATTCTGTTATTAAACAGAAAAAGACGGATAATTGATTGTAATGAGGCTGTAATAAGGCTTTTAGGTTATAAAAGAAAAGATGAGTTAATTGGCTTAAATCCATTAGATATATCGCCTGATATACAGCCTGATGGGGTAAGCTCTCAGGAAAAGACAAAAAAAATTATACATAAGGCTTTAAGGCATGGCACAAGCCAATTTGAATGGATGTTAAAACGCGCTGATGGTGAAAATGTTCTTGTGGAAGGCTCATTCAGCGTTATTGTCCTTGCAGGAGAACCTGTTCTATTAACTGTATGGAGGGATATAACAGAAAGAAGGCGGGCAGAAGAGGCGATTAAAAGAGCAGAGGAAAATTATCGAATGATCTTTGAGAATGCCATGGAAGGCATCTTTCAAACAACCGCTGATGGAAGGATATTAAATGCTAATCATGCCTTTGCCCGGCTTTTTGGTTTTGAAACCCCTGAAGAGATTATGAATTCCGTTAATGATGTAGCACAGGACCTTTATGTTAACCCTGAGAGAAGAAATGAATTAATGAAACTCCTTAAATCTGATGGTTTTGTTAATAACTTTGAGGTGCAGTGCCGCAGAAGGGATGGCAAGCTAATATGGGTAAATATAAATATTAGGGCTGTATATAATCACTTGGAAAATATCAATTATTTTGAAGGAACAATGGTAGATATTACTGAGCGCAAAACAATGCTCGAAGAACTTAATATAAAATCAAAAAGCCTTGAAGAGGCGAATGCAGCCCTTAATGTATTATTAAAACGTCGTGAACAAGACCTTATGGAACTTGAGGAAAAGATTGTCAATAATATAAAAGAGCTTGTTTTGCCTTATATAGAAAAACTCAAAAATTTTAAGCATTATACCAATGAGGCCTTAATCGACATAATAGAAAACAATTTGAATGAAGTGGTATCACCTTTTATTAAGCGACTTACCTCAAGGTATCTTAATTTTACGCCTTGTGAGATAAGGGTTGCAGATATGATAAAAAAAGGTAAAACAACAAAAGAGATATCTCATCTGCTCGGGCTTTCTACAAGGACTGTAGACATTCATCGTTATAATATAAGAAAAAAACTAAATCTCGTTAAAAAGAAGGTTAATCTCCAGACATATCTCAATACCTTTGCAATATAAAATATTTGAAGAAAAAAAGGGCAATTATTAAATTTTTTTAAAAAATATTTGTATTTTAAAAATAAAAAAGTTAGCATTTTGTATACTGGAGGGTGATACAATGACAGGGGAATTTTTTTAGGTAATTTTAGGTAATTAATGATGCCTTTTTAAAATATAGTATAGATTTGATTAAAAATTAAGGCAAACAAAAAATGAAATGGTAAAAACCATAGAGGCCTATAAAGAGTTATTTATTTTTGTTGCCGGGACAACACCTCAGATCATCACAGAGACAATCTATGCCCTATCACAGAAAAAGCCAGCCATCTATCCCCACGAAATCTTCATCATAACAACCTTAACGGGAAAAAAAGTTATAAAAAAATCCCTCATTGACAATGGCATACTAAAAGAAATGTCTTTTGACCTGGGTATCCAGAAGATACCCATAACAGAGGAGTCTTTTGTTATACCAAAAGATAGATATAACAAAGAGATTGATGATATAAGGAATGAACAAGAAAACGAACTGATGGGTAACCTTATTACTTCATTTATAAGGGAAAAGGTAGATGATCCATCAACGAGGCTTCACTGTTCTATAGCAGGTGGCAGAAAGACCATGAGCTTCTATCTCGGTGCAGCACTGCAGCTATTCGGTAGACCTCAGGACAGGCTATACCATGTCCTTGTCACCCCTGAATTCGAATCAAACCCTGAGTTTTTTTATAAACCCAAAAAGAATAGGGTCATTGAAGGAAAAGGTCCAGATGGCAGGCCTATTACTTTAAATACAGATGATGCAATGATAGAGCTTGCAGAACTACCGTTTATAAGGCTCAGTAGAAAGATATCCTTTAAAGAAAAGGACTTCACCGATCTTGTAAATGAAGGTCAGCGCACAATAGATACGGCAATACTCCAGCCTGAACTCATCATAAATCTATCAGAGCGTTACATTCAGATAGGTTCAAACATTATAGATATGCTTCCAAACCTTATTGTATTTTACAATATCTTTTTGAAACAGAAGTTAAACCACTGTATACATCCTGAAAGAAATTACTGTAAGGAGTGTATTGATTGCTTTGTAACAATAAAAAGTGGTCTAACTTCAAGAGAATATGTGGAGGAGATGGCTCACGACCATAGCATAGTTTATAAGAATAGCCCCATGCGCACAGAGGAATTCATAAGGAAATGGAAGGATGGTATGTCTGCTGAACTTATAAGGCAGAACATAAGTAAAATCAACAAATCAATAAATGAGCACTTAGATGATGAGACATTAAAACCCCTATACAGAATATCCTGTATAAAACGTTACAGTGAGAGTTTGTATGGGATAAGGGTTGAAAAGACAAAAATAAAGATAGGATGAGGACAGAGGACAGACCGCTGCGTTGACAGAGAACAGATTTTAAGTCTGTGTTCTGTCAGTTCCGCAAAGCGGAACGGTCTGTGTTCTTGATGTCTGAAAAACACAGAGGACAGAAATGTTTCAGAAACGTTTCTTTAATGGCTTATGGATAAATAAAAGAGGATAATAATATGCATAAAAAAAGGAAAAATACCATGAATGATACCATTACCAGGATAATATGTCCTTACTGCAAGCGAGAGATCCCTCTCGATGAGGCACTCACCCATCAGATAAAGGAAAAGCTTGAGCAGCAATTAAAAGATGAATTGAAAAAAAGGGAGTTAGAGCTCAAATCAAAGGAAGATGCCGTTATAAAAAAGGAAAAGGAATTGCAGAGGTTAAAGGAAGAGCAGTCAAAAGAGATAGCAAAAATGCGTGAAAGGCTCGAGAAGGATTTTTATCTACGCCTCGAACAAGAGAAGAAAAAGGCAGAGGAGACATTAAGAAAAAAGATTGCTGAAGAGTCAGAACAGGAGATAAAGAGCTTAAAGGATGAACTTGCCGAGAAGGCAAAAAAGATAAAGGAGTTTAAAGACCTTGAACTTGCACTCCGAAAGGAAAAAAGGAAACTCGAGGAGGAGAAACAGAACTTAGAGCTTGAGGTGACAAGAAAACTCGATGCTGAAAGGGAAAAAATAAAAGAAGATATAGAAAAGAGGCTTGCAGAAGAGCACAGATTAAAAGACCTTGAAAAGGAAAAGCTCATAGAGTCAATGAAAACCCAGATAGAAGAGCTAAAACGTAAGGCAGAACAGGGATCCCAGCAGATGCAGGGTGAGGTACTGGAGATTGAACTCGAAGAACTGTTAAACAGAAATTTCCCATACGATACGATAGCGCCTGTCCCCAAAGGCATGAGGGGCGCAGATGTTATTCAAAGGGTATGCACCCCTTCCGGTCAGAAATGTGGCACAATCATATGGGAATCGAAAAGGACAAAGGCATGGAGCGATGGTTGGATTGACAAACTCAAGGAAGACCAGAGGGAGGCAAAGGCAGATATTGCAGTAATAGTATCTGTAACACTGCCCAAAGATATAACAGGAATAGGGCAGATAAATGGTGTTTGGGTTACCGACTATAACCTTGCCATAGGTCTTGCAGCGGCATTAAGAACGGTGCTCATAGAGGTTGCAAAGGCTAAAACAAGCGCAGAAGGAAAAACAGGGAAGATGGAGATGCTCTATGAATACCTCTCCGGTCCCGAATTCCGTCAGCAGATCGAAGGTATAGTTGAGGCATTCGCCAGCATGAAAAATGATTTGGAAGCCGAGAAAAGGGCAATGGAGAAGATATGGGCAAAACGGGAAAAACAGATTGAAAAGGTGATGCGAAACACGAGCCGTATGTATGGAAGTCTCCAGGGAATTATTGGCAGTACCCTACCGGAATTAAAGGCGTTGAAACTTAAAGCATTGAAAGGGGAGTAGGGGACAGAGGACAGAAGACAGAGAACAGACCGCTTCGCTGACAGAGAACAGACCGCTTCGCTGACAGAAGACAGATTTTCAGTCTGTGTTCTGTCAGTTCCGCAAG
>Ga0123519_10000705_pt1 | contig 58454 bp, 43 predicted proteins | sample YelNatPaOPRAMG02_FD_87396 | JGI IMG/M metagenome (GOLD analysis project Ga0123519, IMG submission 87396) | Hot spring microbial communities from Yellowstone National Park - Yellowstone National Park OP-RAMG-02 (version 2) | ecosystem: Environmental > Aquatic > Thermal springs > Hot (42-90C) ...
CCGTCTACAGCTTTGGTTTGAAGACGCCACTGACATCATCTGCGACGCTAGACGGTGACTTGCGATTAATAGAACCCTTTACTGACAATCCTTTGGTAGACCTGCGTCTTAACCTTACATACAAGCTCACAGAGGTTCTGAGCCTAAGAGTCAGCTATCTTGCCAATAATATGCTCAACAACCTCTTGATACCGGTATCTTCGAGACCGGAGACCGATTGGGACAAGTCCCTACGTGTTTCACTGGTGTTCAGCAAATCCACAAAATAGCACGCGGATTCTCGTTGTAGGTTGTTCTATCTTCCTGCCCTACACATCTACATCAATCCCTTCCGCGAGTCGCATCAGATCGCGATCGGGCTCAGTTTCCTCTGGCAGGTATTCCCGTCGCGTCCACAACTTGACCCACTTGCAGGCGCATATACCGCTCACTATTATTGCAAGCACCATAATGATCACAGCCAATGCTACCTTGACCAAATCACCGATCAAGTCTTTATGGGGACCAGCTAACAACTTCAGTGTGAACTGAATACCACAAGTCAAAATGGTTACGGCCATGTAGACGAACGGCACGAACGTTGTCAACGCATAGACAGGCTTGGATGACCTACGTAGTATGTAAGTTGTGCCGATGGCGAGAGCGATTACCGAGAGCAAACCATTAGCCAACCCCAGCATAGGCCATAGAGTTGCTATGGTTCCTCCCCTTAGCAAGTAATACCACGAACCAGTTACTAGGAAGCTCGTAATGATTACCCCCGGCAACCACGTACCGCTTTCGAAACGTTTGTAAACAGGGCTAAGTATTTCTTGGAGGATAAATCGGGCAACGCGCGTGCCGGTGTCTATGGTGGTTAGTATGAACAGAGCTTCAAACATTATGGCGAAGTGATACCAGTAACTCACCATTCCCTTCATTCCCGGCAATCCCTTGAATACGCTAGCCATTCCGACTGCTAGCGTAACCGCTCCTCCGGTGCGTCCTACCAGTGTGTCTTCGCCAACTTCGCGCGCGAGTCTAGTAAGGTCCGCTGCTGTTGCAGCCGATATGTGGAATTTCGTAGGATCAGCGTTGATTCCGAAGTAGTGGTCTTGAGTTAGAATGCAGGCTGCAATAAGTGCGAGCAAACCTACTAGCCCCTCGACAAGCATAGCGCCATATCCGATTGGGAGCATATCCCGTTCATTCGAAATCATTTTTGGGGTAGTGCCCGAGCCAATGAGTGTGTGAAAGCCCGATATTGCGCCGCAAGCAATTGTAAGGCACACATATGGCCACACTGGTCCCGGAATGATGGGACCTCCGTTAAGATACTGCGTTGTTGCTGTCATGTTGAGCTTCGGATGCACAAGGACAACGCCAACTGCTAGCAAGAACACGGTTCCGAGCTTCATGTATGTCGACAGGTAATCCCGAGGACATAAAAGCATCCATACGGGAAGCACCGCGGCTATGAAACCGTAAGTTGCGAGCGCGAGCTGTAACGAGGGCGGAGAGAGCTTAAACCAAGTTGCAATACTGCTCTGTGAAACTGGATGCCCTGCCAAGACGCCGATAACAAGCAGGATCACACCGATGGCGGATGCTTCGGCTACTCGTCCTGGCCTGATCTTGTACATCCACTGTCCCATGAGAAACGCTATTGGTATCGTGCATGCGATAGTGAATACTCCCCAAGAGCTTTCAGAAAGCGCATTCACTACCACGGCTGCCAATCCAGCTAAGGCGACTACCAGAACAAAGATGACAGCGAAAGTAGTACACCAAGCGCCTACTGGTCCCAGAAAACGCTCCGCAATGCGTGATATCGAGTGTCCGCGGTGTCGAACAGAGGCGTGGAGAATGATAAAGTCCTGCACTGCACCTGCGAATACTGATCCTATGAGTATCCAAAGCGCGCCCGGTAAATAACCGTATTGCGCGGCTAGAACGGGTCCCACCAAAGGACCGGCACCGGCAATGGCTGCGAAGTGATGACCGAACAAAACCCACCTGTTTGTGGGATGATAGTCTTTACCGTCGCGAAACTCGTAAGCTGGAGTCGGCCTTTGCGGGTCAATGACGGCGACCTTAGCAGCTAGAAATGCGCCGTAGTAGCGATAGCCAAGCGCAAGTACACACATACCTATGACTAGTAACGTGAGGGAATTCATATGCCACCGTACACCTGATGCGCGATCTGATTTCCTGCATAGGCTTGGAAATTCAATTTTATCATTTAGACCCGTCGTGAGCGGACCCCTTCTCGCAACTGCTTCGGATTTGAGCCTCTTGAAAAGCTCCTCTATAACGACAAACTGAGATTATGCTCTATTGTGCAGCAAGGGAACCTCAGTTTGTTGACTGCCACAACGCACTAGGATTCTGCTGTTCTTTTTGTATAACTGACCGTCATTGAAATCAGAACTTCTAAGATGTCATTGACAAAATACCGATAATAGGGTATACGTATTATGAAAAGTGCTGAGGGGAGGGCATGGAATGAACAACAGAAAAGGCTTCACTTTAATAGAATTGCTGGTTGTAATCGCAATTATAGCGATTCTTGCAGCGATTCTATTTCCCATATTTGCTCGTGCCAAAGAAGCAGGGCGAAGGACGCAATGTATTAACAACTTCAGGAACATTTATTCGGCGCTAACTATGTATGCCGATGATACTAACGGCTATATGCCTTATCCTCCGACCGGAAACCAGATCTGGAGTATCCAGCGATATGGGTTCGGCATGCTATACAAGTACACTCGGAAAGGTGATGTGTTCCTCTGCCCGATGGCGAGAGAGTATGATGTGTTTGGCACCAACCCATCGCAATCGGAAATAACAAAGTACCAGCAGGATCCGGAACCCGTCTACAGATGCTACTACGATACAAATCGCTGGTTCAGAGCCAGTTACCATTTTTGGCCTCAGGTTTACCAGAAATATGGCAGCACTCTTCCTGCGCGGTTTGATGTGGACCTCAAGGATAGAGATCTTAACCTGTGGCGGTGGTTTCCGAATGCGGCTGCACGCTGTGTTGAACTTAAGGGACCTATTGTGGACAATTTTCTGCACGCCTACGGCGAAAAGGGCTCTTCTCAGCGCGGTGTGCTTTGCTTGTCGATGAAAGGCCACATTCGCTTCTTACCTGCTGATGCGTACCCGTTCTACTGATGAGTATAAAGCACAGAATACCTGTTGTCGCGGCGTATTCGTAGTTGGTAGTCAATCATGGATCTATTGCTGCACGGGTGTGACTGCTCCGGTCACGATTATTCGTTCCCCGCTGTCGGTTTGAATAGTTCCGGTAACGTCTACTACGTTGCCTTCAACGAGATATCGGGTCGGGCGGATGGCAATACCTCGCAGAGTATCTGCCTCACATACGTAGAGTCGATCGGCGAATACACCGGACACCAGCTTGCCTCTGAGAAATAGTGCAGACCAATCGGGTGTAGCTAGTGCGGAGGCTATAGTGTCGAATTCCGGACAAGGCACGTATGATATTCCATCAGAATAACTCGGTGCTGATTGTAAGCCGGCTCCGTTCCGAGCGCGTACCGTAAAATAGTATGTCTGTCCTGCGATCAGATTCAGGCCTTTAACCCATACTTCTGTTATGGGACCGGCATTTGTCGGCGGTATTATATCGGTTCCGTACGGTACAGTTCCTATTGAGTACTCGTATGACGCTATACCCGATTCTGGATCGCTCGATGACCATACACAATGCAACATAGAAGAATCCCCAGTATAGTTGCCGTCGTCCACGACTGTCGGTCGCACCGGTGCGCTCAGGTCAACTTTGATGCCGTCGGAAACGCCTACTTCACTGACAAGCCCTGCCGTATTGTACGCTCTTACATAGAAATAATAAGTTGTCCCGTGCGTAAGGGTGAGTTGACAGGTAACGCTAGTTTCTAGTCCGCACGCAGTCCATCCGACGACATAGCCACTTCCCGGATCAGTAGGGCTCGTACCGATCGCATACTCGTAATGGTCAATCCCACTCTCCGGATCAGCCGAACTCCAAGAGGCTTTGAGTTGATTTGGCGAAGATGTGTAATCCCCTTCGTCAATCACTACAGGTTTCAAGGGAGGTGTGGTGTCCGGCTCTACTTCTGTGCAAATGAGCCTAACTGCGTCCGCAAGCACATACTTTCCAGAATCGCCTTGGCTAGACAACTTGATAGTCGCTGTACCTGCGTTGAACCGAAATGTTCCTAACCTATTCCAGCGCCCGCACCGGTTTTGTTGGTTGACTACAACTGAAGCCGTACCCGAGGCATGATATATTTCGTAAGTAGCAATGGACGTAGCGTTCGTCACGGTCGGCCAGTGTGCGTACACGTCATAAGTTCCAGCGGTGGGCAATTGTATGCTCCAAACTGCCGGATCAGTGTTTGTAGTGGTAGCGCTCCGCCGTCGGTATTGCCCATCCTTGTACCCATCGGAAGCACTGCGCAGACTCCAATTCGCTGAGCAAGAAAAGCCAGAATCCGAGTTGTCCACTGGGAGTTTTGTCGAATAAAGGTGTACCCTCGTGCCCTCGGTTTCACTCCACGTAACGTACCCTCCCTCAAAGTTCTGCCTAAGTAGGGAACCTGTTGAAAACTGATCTCCCAAGGGGAACTCTAGAGCTTGACGATTTTCGAGCATTGCTGTTCGAAACACGCCCCATACGCCACAACCCATACCATCTGCAGAATCCACGACGACCGTCGGACCGAGCGTTCCTCCATCGTAGTCTTGTGCCGGACCAAAATCCCAATTGTGAACCCAGGCGCTTAATCCGTTATCAACAGGATTGCCTAGAGCGATGCGCCCTTTTGCGTTAAAGTAGTCTAGAATAGGTTGGTTTATGCTACCACCAGCCGACCATCGTCCCTCAAATGTGCAAGCAGTTTTCAGGCTTTGCCAGGCAGGCTTCTTATCGGCTTCTCCCAATCCTGTGTGACGGAACACCCCGAAGTACAAATTCGCTGCAGGCTCATCCTTCAAGAAGAACCAGTTGACGTGCTTTATATATGGCTTTGAATTTGCTACGTTGAACGCAGCTGTGAGATTTGATGCTTGTATTGCCTCAGTTGTTTTACATCCGGTACCGTCTGTTTGCCATCCAATTTCCGTGAGCCATAGTTTCTTCTTGGTATTCGCGCCCTCGTAAGCCGTATAAGCATTGCGAACTGTGTCAAAGTAGTTTGAGAGCCAGGTAGTATTTAACGTAGTGTTGCAGTTTGGGTAGATGTGGAATCCTATGTGATCTAGCGGATAGGTACCCCATTTTGCTTTCATCTGGGCAAACCACTTAGTTTGATTGATCGAAACCTCGTACGTGTTGCGAATGAAGTTGGGACCGAAAGGCGGATCTGTTCCTCCGCAGACTCCGCCGCTGATAATTTCGACGGGCACGTTGTTAGTGCGCACTAAATCGAACGCATTGGCTAGAAGTGCTCCAAAATTGCTTGGATAAATGACGGCAAGGCAATCCGGCTCGTTCCAGAGTTCCCAGTACTTTATTTTGCCCTTCCAGTGCGTGGCGGCGCGCAAGAAGAAATTGCACCAATTGGACAGATAGCTGTTCCAACCGTTTCCACCGGTAGTCTCGTACGCATTTTCAGACCATTGGGCTGGCGAGCCCGGCCATGCTTCGTTCGTCATCAAGCCTATTATCTCGAGACCTCGCGACCGCAGGCGGTTTACAATCGCATCATATGTCGCGTACCACGCGGGCGTGTCTGACTGGTAAGGACCAAGACGAAAGTTGACTCGCACAAAACCTGCTCCCGTATCCGCCAGAGCTTGAGCCACTTGATCATTTAGAGCTACATACCCCGTGTCGGTGAGCGGCTGACCGAACTGTGTTCCGTGTGGCCCCGCCGCGAACACAGCTGAGCACATTCCGTAGCCTATGATGACACCACAGAGTGCAAAAATATGCGATTTTAGCCTCATAGAAATACTCCCAATTCGGTGCTAGAGTTTTTCATACCCCAACCTCAGTATATGCCAGGTTTTAGGCTCGGTCAACGGCGCAATACTTGACCGGCATACCAGCAATTGTACGGGGTTGACATTGATATTACCTGCTGCTAGACTGCGAGTGAGAGCAGCGCGCCAAGTCTTAGCGTGTTGCAAAACTGCAAAAGAGGGGAGTGAGTTTACATGAGGGGATGTTCCTGCGTGGGGATTTTCAGAATCTGCGCGGCTCTCGTAGTGGGTCTCGCACTGATAATGATAACTCCTGCAGCGGTCCTCGCGAATGTCTACGCAACCAAACTAGAAGCTAGTGTTCCTGCGTTTGCTCCAGGATCTGGAGGCACGGTGACGTTTTCCTTCATTCTCAACGAGAATGCGGACAACGGTGTTGTGCTAAAAGTCTTTCGAGCAGCCGGTGACCAGCTCGTGCGAACGGTGAACCTGGGGCCACTTACAAGAGGCTTGCACACCTGGGTCTGGGACGGAAAAAACGATGCTGGTGCTTTGGTTCCTCTCGGTGAGCCGTATTATTTCACTGTTACTGCATCAGATGATGGCTATTCCGAGTGGACGCGAATCATCGATGAAACTATCACGGATCGGTGCAAGTACTACAGTCCCCGTGGCGTGGATGTAAATAAGGATCCTCGCAGCAAGTACTATGGTCGCATCTATGTGTCTGAGGCGTATCCTTCGGGAAGCAACCAGTGGAGTGGTTCGCCGAAAGTAACTGAGGACGGGATCTACATTCTTAATGCCGACGGTACGGACGCGGTAGGACAGGGCGACCACGCTCGGACTGGTGGAGTAGCTTGGGTACTCAGCTCCTACAGCCCCTGGCGCTGCACAGTAGGTCCCGACGACTGTCTGTATGTATGCGATAACCACGATTCACACCCCGGACTTTGGGTGGGAGATCCGGATTTCTTGAGCGCACAATCGATACTGGATCCCGCTGGTGCTGATTCGACCGGTCTTACATCTAACCACGGAAATATACTGGGAGTAATTGTAGAGGGTATCGGACCTGATCGTGTAATCTATACTCTCGACGAAGACTACCCGGGTAACGTTGCTCAGCGAGGAAGTGTCTGGCAATATAACGTTGGCAATAGTCAGCTGCCGTGGTGGGGCAAGCCTGACGCCATACCCTACAATGACAACTACCCCGTCAACATAATGCAGAATACCTACCAGGACTTCGCTAAGGACTCGGAAGGTAACTGGTATATAACTCAGAACCGCTCAGACGGAACAGACATTTCCAGTATCATCAAGGTTGCTCCAGATCAGACGCTTTTGTTCTTGTCTCTAACCGATTGGGGAGGCCAGGACCTGCTGAGGCAGACATATGGCATAGCTCTTGACGATGCCCGAAACAGAATCGCGATATGCACCTACAACAACGGTCGGTTGATTGTTACAGATAAGGACTTTGACCTCGAGCGAATGCAAGTTCTTTCGCCGGTCGGGGTATGGGCAGTTGGCGCTGGCGGGACGATTCTTCGATCTTCTGACCGAGGACGGACCTGGGTAAGTGTCAGTTCGCCGACTACCAATGACCTAAATGACGTATTCATGCGATCTTCGACCGTAGGTTATGCTGTAGGTGCAGCAGGCACTTTCCTACGCACAACTGACGGTGGCGCTACTTGGACCATCCCTAGTACACCAGGACCACAGGATCTGAAGTGCGTTAGAGGGTTTATGGCGTCAGCGGGTAGTCCTGTTGTGTATACATACTACGTATGGGCAATTGGCTCCGGTGGGGCGATTTATGTCTCTGCCAACAGCGGCGATACGTGGTCTGCTGCAAACTCCGGCACCACACAGGACCTCAATTGGCTGGATCAACCTTTCGGTTCGGCAACTACAGGTCAGCAAGTACTTTATGCTTGTGGCAACGGCGGAGTAATACTAAAGAGTACGGATTCCGGCACGTCGTGGTCCCAGCTAAACTCTGGTACTACAGAGAATCTGCACTCAATCGGTATTGCTAGACATCGGCATTTGCCATCGGTTCAGGAGTACGGTTGGGCTGTAGGCGATAACGGTACGATCCTGCGGACTACGGACGGTGGTGCTACCTGGACGCCACAGGTTGTTCCCCAGTTGGCTGGTAAAAAGCTCGTCAGCGTCTCTGTAGTTACGAGCTTAGTAGCCAAAGTGGTGGCGGAAGATGGCACGGTAGCAAGAACAAAAGATGGCGGTGCCACGTGGACAGTGGTTTCTTCTGGTGCTCCGGCGCTCAGCCGTGTGAAATTCGTCGATGCCGCTTTGGGCTGGGCGGTCGGACCAAACGGGAAAGCATACATCAGCCAAGATGGTGGCGCCAGTTGGACCGCTCAAACCACAGGCGTTTCCGCCGCGCTTAGAAGCGTTTTCACTCGCGATGTATATGAGCCTGGCAAGACAATCTTCTCAACTTGGAGAGATGCTGCTTTCGATGCGGTTGGCAATCTGTATGCCATAGACAACAACCTGGAAATCTTGCGAGTATATTCTCCTCCAGATGGTCCCAATTCGTCTACTACCAAGTCGTATGGCGTTGTTGTTCCAACCAGCGGCGATGTCACTCCACCGAGCACGCCGGTGGTTATTGACGACGGCGATGAGCAGAACAGTATGACAACTATGCATGTCCGGTGGACTCCTGCCGTTGATCCGGAAAGCGGAGTTGTGGACTACGCATGCGCCATTAGTGGTGTGCCCATGGACATAGGTCGCGATTACGTAGCTGATTGGCGATCGGTAGGTAACGTCACAGAGTACACCTTTACTGGCTTAAACCTCAAATTGGGCACTTACTATGTGCTCGTGAAAGCCAAAAATGGTGCAGGTGTGTGGAGCGAAGCAGGAGTCAGCGACGGCATCAAAATTCTGTTCAAATACGCTACCATTGGAGAAATCAAGGCTTGCAAGGACACATCGGTGATTTTTGAGAACTACGAGAACCCGTGTGTTGTGACGTACGTCGATCCTGGAGACCTGTATGGATCGAATGCGGAGAAGTGGTTTTGGGTTCAGCAAATGACTCCCGATGGTGGACTTGGTGCGGCGGGACTCAAGGTCAATGCAAAAGCGTTGGGTAACTACTTCCCGCCGGGAATGACAGCGGGTGCTACAATAACAAAGATGAGCGGCACTTTGGTACTGCCTGCTTCCAGCACAGACCCAGTAATTGATTTGACACGAGAGTTGCGACTCGATTCTATGCCGACAGTTGGCGGATACACTGATCTGCCCCCATTTATCTGTATGAACGTAAAGTCATACGGTGGTGGCTGGCGAACGAACGTTGCAAATCCGGGTCCTGGTGATGGAACGCCGGCAGTGATAGGTGCTTGGGTAGGCAACAACGCTGTCGTTGCGACTGGTTTGAACACTGAGGGGTTGCTAATTCGCGTAACTGGCAAAGTGCTCGGTTATGGTGAAGATCCACAAGCTGGTTGGATGTGGTGCTACGTGGATGATGGCAGCGGAGTACCGTGTGAAGGTGGACCCAACGGATACAAGGGTATCAAAGTCATAAGAGCTTGGGATCCCGTTGCGACATTCCCTCGCACGCCTGACGACATAGGGAAGCAAGTCGTGGTTCAGGGTATTTGCTGCAACCGCTACATCTCGGGTTCCGGAAGAATCAGGATGATGTTGATGCGCACTGGTTACGCGGGAGCCGAGATAGACACGCTTCAATTTGTCGGGCAATAGAGACTATTTCGTTCGAGGAGAGGGGACTTCAAATAAGTCGTCCCCTCTCCCTTGTGTGGGCTATTTTACACTTCTGACCCGAACTGGGGTTCCCACCTTGATGTTCAGATCCTCTTCTGCGTTTCCTTGATTGATTGCTATTTCCAAGTGATCTAAGCTGTTTATGATTGCCAGCGGTTCACCCACCGGCACGTCCGCATAAGACGACCTTAGCGGTCCCAAATCATGTCCAGCAACCGAGACCCGAGGTGTTCCCCCCAGTGATTCAATATCAGCGGCTTCGATGTTGGATATGCAGTTGCCAAAGTGATCGATGTATATTATTTTGCCATCTATGGTTGATCCACTTATTCGTGGTTTGGGTATGTTCAGGGTTACCAAGTTGGATGCTGGCTGTCCCAGTTCGTGAAGAGACATTCCCAAGGCGAGCTTGGCAGCAGCGGGCGCAAATACGTCTCTGCCTTCAAAAGTTACGCCGCGCAGTCCCGGAGCACGCGGCGGCGGCTCAATTTCAACTGCCTCACAGTAATCTGGTGACTGTATCATATAGGTAAACACACCGTTGTCTGGTCCGACAAAGTAATGTTCTCCGCACTTCATGGCGATCCGTCTTCGGACTGAGCCGACTCCTGGATCAACGACTACCAGGTGCACAGTTCCAGGGGGAAAGAAACGATAAGACGTATGTATAACGAATGCGGCTTCCAGAACATCATGTGCATTAATATCGTGAGCTAGATCCACCAAGGTTGCGTCGGGAGCTACTGATAATATTGCTCCCTTCATCATGCCTACGTACGTGTCAGACATCGAGAAATCTGTGGTTAAAGTGATAATTTTGCCCAAGGTTCGCTACCTCATCCTCCCTTTGCTTAGATTTTTCCAGCTAAAACTTTCAATCTTCACATTTTTCATTTGTCGGCACATCTACTCTCGGGGTTCAGTCGGAGGTGGTTGGTAAGGAATATCAAAAGGCTGCCTCCGCTGCTCTGGAAGCTGATTATTCGGGGACATCTGTTGTTGGTCCGCCGATTGCATAAAAGCTTGCAGCCGTTCCTTCCTCGATCGCGCCGCGGCTCCGTACCCAGCTTCGTCGTTGCCCGCTAGTACCGATGCCTGATCGTACTCCTCGATGGCTTCGCGAAAGTTTCCTGCAAGCTCATAGGCTAGCCCAAGATAATAATGACCCTCCGGCGCATTTGGCTGCAAACGTATCATATCTTTAGCCTGGTTGGCAAGGGCTTCTCGATTGAGCAGCCTTGCGTATTGCTCCGCGCGGGCTGTCCATATCTGGTAGATCGCATCTCTTGATTTATTTGCGATTTCGGACTTCGGTGAAACTCGGATTGCATGCTGAAATTGCAATTCAGCGGCATCCAAGTTACCTCTTTTTAGCAGTTCGACTCCTTGTTCGTAGTAACGTGCAGCAATGGCTGCGGTTTGTGCTGTTACATAGCTCTGATATGCGTGGTTAACTGCCCATATGGCAAAGACGATCATTCCAGCTATCCCGACGACAAGAAAAAGTACGCCCAAAAAACTGCGAGTCTCCGCACTCAGTATAGGCTGCGGTGGTGCAGGAGGCGCCGTCGGGGCTGGAAAAGACTGTGCGAAAGGATCCGGTACATTTCCAGCTGAGCTTGATGGAACAGGCGTGCCGTAGGGAGTCGTGGGTGCAGATTGCTGCTGAGGTGGCTTGGGCAAAACAGTGCCCGCGAGAGAATCTATTTCCGGGCTAAACTCCGGGTCGCTGCAGCGTTCATTACGCAAATCCTCCGCTAATTCCTCGGCAGATTGATAGCGCTTTTCCGGATCCTTCGCCATTGCTTTTCTTATGATTGCTGCCAGGTACGGAGGGACACCTGCAGGAGGAGGCGGTTCCATATTCATTATGTTGTAGGTTATGGTAACCAAACTATCCCCTGCGAAAGGCTTCCTGCCTGTGAGCATTTCATACATTAGAACGCCAAGAGAAAAAATATCCGACCGTGCATCAATCGGCTTGCCGGCAACTTGCTCCGGGGACATGTAACTTGGTGTTCCGAACACTTGCCCATCCTGGGTAATCACCGGTTCGCCCATAATGCGCGCGATCCCGAAATCAGTAAGCTTGATATGTCCTCCGGGCAAGATTTGCACGTTTTCAGGTTTTATGTCTCGGTGAATAACACCATTCTGGTGAGCGTAGGCAAGTGCGGAACACAGTTGAAGAACATAATCTTTGACCGTTTCGATGGGCAAGGGTCCGCCAGCCTGCAATACGTCACGCAGGGTCTGCCCCTCCAAATACTCCATGGCAATGAAATGGCGGTCCCCATCGCTTCCAACCTCATAAATCGTTACTATGTTCGGGTGGTTCAGTCGCCCTGCAGCTTTTCCCTCTCTCCGGAAGCGTTCGATGCGCTCTCGCCTCTGCGCACCGGTCAGACTAGGGTCGATCCAAAGCTCCTTTAGTGCGACGCGACGGTTAATCGACGGGTCGATAGCTTCGTAAACAATATCGTTCGACCTGGCGATCTCTCGTATGATCTGATATTTTCCTAGGGTGTTAGTTGATGGTGCGGACACGGTCATTTTACCCTTATCAAATAATACAGTTAGACTTGCCAAATCGGCAGTTTCGTAGGTTTTATTTGCTCAATACTCGAAACCGTCTTTTCTTTCTTTGTCCGACGATTTCTTTAACCGCAACTACAAGCGCGGTTATGTTGTCGTGTCCACCGTTTTCAAATGCTAAATCCACAAGCTTCCATGCAGCAACGGATGCGCATTCGCTCGTCAGAACACCGCGTATATCCTCATCACTCACTTCATTCGACAATCCGTCTGAGCATAAAAGGAATACGTCTCCTGGTTTGATTTCTTCAGTAAAAAAATCAACCTCAACAGTCGGCGAAGTGCCGAGTGAGCGAGTAATAACGTTTCGAAACGGTGATGATTCGGCTTCTTCAAGTGACATTCCACCGCGTTTCAACTGTTCGTTTACCCAAGAATGATCCTCCGTGATTTGTGTTAGTTTACCATCACGGAGCCGATAGCACCGGCTGTCACCAACCTGTGCCACAAAGGCTTCGTCACCACGGATCACTAGTGCTGTGATTGTTGTTCCCATGCCCGATCGCTCAATGATAGCCCTCGATGTATCGAAAATGAGTGCGTTGGCTTGGGCGATGGCTTGTTTGAGAGATTCTTCCACAACCGGCGATGGGTCAGCGTAGTAGCACTTAACAGTAGTCTTAAGCGCGAGCTCGCTCGCTATTTGACCTGCCGCATGCCCTCCCATACCATCAGCGACTGCGTAAAACGAACCCTTAAGTGCTAGAGTCTCCTCGTCTTCGGGCAAATAGAAATCGAACTTGTCCTCGTTGTTCTCGCGGACGCGACCGAGGTCGGTCCGTGCCCCGATTGCGCTCACTACTCGGATCGATCTCGCTCTTTGGGCTTTTTCCTCCCAAGCTTTGATAAGTTCGGCTGTGTTTATTTTGGCGGTGATCTCTTGATCGGTAGCGTCAGTCATTGCACTGCCTCTAGTCTTAGCACGGTGTTACCGACGGTTACTTCGTCCCCTATTCTGATTTCAGTGGGAGAATTGGGCTCAATTCTAACCCCGTTTACTAGCGTTCCATTAGTGCTTCCTAGGTCGGTGATCTGAAAACTGTCTTCGCTAGCTCGAAGCTCTGCGTGTCTACCGGAACAGTATGGGTCGGGAATTACAATGTCATTCCCTTCACGCCGACCTATAGAATAGACTTTTTGTTTCAACAAGAACGACAAACTTCCATCCTTGGATACCAACTTTGCTACGGCTTCCTCTTCCTTGCTCTCTGGCATCTCAAGGGATACCTCAGGACTCTCAGCAGCAGCTTGCGCACAGCGAGAATCGCCTGCGATTTCATCGAGCTCGAGTACCGGCGGCGCGGCGAGCTTGAAAAGCAACGTTTGGCTACCAAATACGACCTCGGTACCATCAGCTACTTCAACCTTTTCGCCTGGCTCAAGTTTTTTTCCGCTTACATAGGTACCGTTTGTACTACCTAGATCCTCGACGTATGCTTTCCCATCTTCAACCGTTATCAAAGCGTGCCTCCGCGAAACCGTGTTGTGGGTAAGCAATACGTCGGCGTCCTGTCTTCCTACTGTGTTCTCGCCTTCGTGAAGAGCGAACTCACGCAACCCATCCCGGGATACCAACATCGCTACCGGTTGCAACTCAGCTAGTTCGACTTGTTCCTCCGGTTTCGATGATAGGAGAAACCCGCAATCGGTACAGTACGTTTCCGATGGCGCATTCTGGCTGTGACATACGGGACACTCGACGCTTACCGCCATCTGAGTAGACTCCGCAGCAGGTTGGGCAAATATTTGGGTTGCTTCAGGCTGCAGATCTCCGGCAGATAGGGTTTTTTCCAAATCGTCCATCATTGCGTCTTCTCCCTGTCCAGGTTAATGCCGATCAGAGTTTTCTCCACAGCAGCTCCCTGTTTGATTTGATCGATAGCCCGTTGGATATCCTGCGCTTGCAGTGTCTTTCCTTGTTGGATGAGCAGAGCCTGAGTTTTTTCCAGTTCTCTAAGTGCTTCGTCAGGAGATATCATTTGCGTCCGCATTCCCATCACGGTGCGCTCAATAACTCGCGACGCCTTTGCTACCTCAAGTTCACGCTGCACTTCCGGATTGAAACCGCTCGATATTCGGGATGCATCGGTCGTGAAATCGATAACAACGTCTGCCGCTACCGTCTCGGTTCGACCTGTTGAAGAGTCATCATAAACTATTTCGACCTTGGCCACACGGTATGTACCCCCCGGTCTCGGTGCTAGTTCCAATTCAACTATAGCGGTCTGCACTTCTCCGCGTTCTAGGTCTGCGAGAGTGACTTCGGCAGTGCGGTGTCCGTAGGTTGGCAGTTTATTGTAAATCTGGCGAACCTGCACCCAACGCGACATTAGCACGCGCATTTTGACATTGCGCGCAACAGTCATCATCACCGACTCGAGTTCCTTGCGGAATATCTCCGGGATTAATTCCGGACGGGTGATATAATAATAGTTGCCACCACTGCGCTTGGCTATCGCAGCAAGCAGCTCCTCGTTGTATTCTGGACCGAAGCCCAAAGCAGTGAACGTAATTCCTCTGCTCTTCTGCTCAGTTACTTGACCAACAATAGAGCTGAAATCCTTGTTGCCGGAGGTAGGTTCACCATCTGTAAACAGCAGGGCGCGAGTCACATAGCCTGGTGATGCCACCGCTGCTAGCTGGCTTGCTCCCAATGCGAGACCATCGTACAGGTTGGTCGTATTGCCTACGTCGAGGCGGTATATATGCTGCTTAATCAGTTCCTTGTTTACTACACGGCGCGCTGGCATTACGATTTCCGCCTCATCAGAGAACGCTACAATGGACAACACATCGTTGGGCTGTAGCATATCGACTACGTAGGCGCAAGCTTGTTTCATATACTCCATAGGTGCGCCTTCCATCGACCCGCTTCGGTCCAAAATGAGGCACAGATTGAGCGGCATGCGTGCACCCACTGCTGCCCCAGTTGCCGCTATCTTAACCAACACGTGCATACGACTGGTCTGCGTGGCTAGAGCGTATTTATTTTCCGGCACACATTCAACGAATATTGAACGAAGACTTCCCGCCATCGCCGTGCGGTTTGCGTCAATAGCACCTACAATCTGTGTCGCGTTGGGATCAGAACTGCTCATACGAGTCTTGTTCGGATCCTCCGGCGGTATCATTTGGGTTTTGTCATCCATTTCTCTCACCTTGTTGGATGAATAAGTAACTCGAGTAGACAAAAAATCGCGGAACAAATTCGACCGGATTGCACGAGACAATTGTCTATGCTTCAAAACGAAACTTTGTGCTTCCGATTTGGATTATGTCTCCTTTGGCAAGTTCCTTTCTTGTTACGCGAGCATTATTGACGTAGGTTCCGTTTGTGCTTCCCTCATCGTATATGACGAATAGATTCCCTTCACGGACTATACGAGCGTGCCTCCTGCTCACCGCGGTGTCGGTGGACAGGACAATATCCCTCGTGGATTCTCTCCCGATCTCCGTTTGGTCTTGCCTAAGCGTGAAGACTTGTCCAGCATAGGTTCCAGCGATACCGATGAGCCTGGGTTGTTCTGTTTGCAAGGTTGGAGTTACGCCCAAGTCGAGGGGCTGAGTGAGCTGGCTGCTTTCTTGCACCTGAGTATCAACTGGAACAGTCATCTGCCCTTTGGACTGTGCAACCTGCGTGGGTACGTTGGAAGGCAAGGTGGAAACCGTGCACTGGCAATTACCCATCGCATCTTTCAGCGATCCGCAGAATGGACATACATAAGGCGATGTGGGAATCTTCTTATCTGCGCTAATGGGGGAACCCGTCGCACGGAAATTCACACCTTCCGCGGTTTTTTCTCTGAAAAGTAACCGCGTCTTGCCAACTGTTATTACGTCGCGGTCCTTCAACATTACTTTGTCGGAGATCAGGTCGTCATTTACCCGCGTGCCCGAATATGAACCGAGGTCCTCTACGTAAAAGCGCTCGCCCTGTCGAAATATCAGCGCGTGTCTTTCGGCAACATCAGGATCACCAAAAATGGGCACATCGACTAGCTCACTGCGTCCAAGGACCGTTTCCGGCTTCTCGATGACGTACTGTTTCCCTTCGTTTAGTCCTACGAGTCGTACTAGCCAAGCTTTCTTGGCGAGCTCGCCTGCAAATCCGATGAAGAGTCCGATCGCTCCCCCAGTACAGCAGAAACTGATGAAACGAATCATCTCGGGAGGAAAGTTCGCAAATCCTCCCTTGTTCAGCCAAACAAGAATTTCAAACACGGATCCGCCCAGTCCGCCACCGATAAATCCTCCAACGGCACCGTTAATGGTTCTTCTCAAGGAGGCGGCTGCGATTCCTTGGGATAAACCAATGAAGGCGCCAATGAGCGCCCATCCAAGTCCTCTGCCTATCAGCATAAGCAGGAAAGCCAAGGGAGAAGGAACAACTGAAATTCTTGCTTCGGGAGGCAAATTTCCCGGCAGTTGCGGACCATACGGGCTGCCTCCTGCCAAGGCCCGCATCGCGTTGTAAAATGCGTTGCCAAAGGTGACACCGATTACGCCACCACCTGCTCCGAGCAGTGCTCCGACTATAACTCCTTGGCGCGCCTCACGCGGCGAAAGTCTACCGAGGGCTTCAGCAATGCCTAGTGCAAGGCCGATTAGCAGTCCCGATACAAGTCCTATAATGAAAAGGTATCTATAAGGGATTGTCACCTCGACGCCAAACACGTGCGATTCGGGCATGAGTGGCGTCCATTCCATCGAGGCCCATGCAAAAACCGCGCCCAGTAGCGCCGCCAATGTGCATCGAACTACTCGAATCAACTATCCCTCCGCGCCAGGCAACTCTGAAGTAATCCTGCTGGGTTTCAAGCTTCAAACCGAAATCGCGTCGCCCCAATCTGGATTTCATCACCCGGGTTCAGCTTCGTTTCAGTAACTCTGACGCCATTCACAAAAGTGCCATTTGAACTACCCTCGTCCCGTATCAAATAGGTGTCTGCTGAAATGGCAAAAGTGGCGTGTCGACGCGAAACAGTGTTGTCATTGACCAATGCTACATCACACCCAGCATCGCGACCTATCAGCTTGGATCCTGTTCCGAGATCGAACACTTGACCGGCATACAAACCCGATATTCCAACTAGCCTGGGAACTCCTGTTGCCACCGGCTTGGCGGTAGCCGGCTGCAATGAGCAAGCACAGTTGCCAAGAGCGTCTTTTTTCTGACCGCAAAACGGGCACATATCTTGATCTATTGTCGGTGGGGACTGAGAACCCGCAGTTAGAACCGAGCCCGGCGCGCCGGTCTGGCTTTCTGGCAATTGCACACCGAGCTTTCGAAGAGCTCCCTCTACTGTTACACCCTTAGACCTAGCAATAGCATATATGATGGCAAAAATGAGTACAAGGAAGATGATCCCGGCCAGTGCTTGCAAAGCCATATCTATGCGACGTCCATGTTCGCTTGCACGGGAAGAGGCTTTCTTCTCAAGGGCTCTCGTTTCCGAGGTTGCCGTAGCTTCCGCAGGAATTGTATCCACGTCGCCCTTGACCCGTATTTCTCTTTCGAACCAGGGTTTGTCACGTTTTGTTGGAAGCTCTATGTCTGAATCTATGGTTTTCGTAACACCCTTTGCACGCACCTTTACGTTGATTTCCCCAGCAGCTACATTCTGGAAAGTCGCCACTCCATTGTCGGCAGGAGTTACAATGGCGCTCATAGGTGTGCCTTCGCCATCCGTTATTTCTACAAGGCCGCTTTCGATAGGCAACTTGTCCTCGGCCACAACTCGTATGCGTACCGCCCGCACGTAAGAGAATGAATCGTCCTTTATCTCGATCGTTTTCGGCGCTTTTTGATCCTTTGGTGGCGGGAAGTCAACAATTGCCATATTGCCTGTTTTCTTGTTCATAACAATCAGTTTGGCTTGCTTGTAAGTACTTCCAAGAACTGAAGTATCAAGCTCCGTCGAGGTGCCCTTGAACTTGACAGGCTGCGTAACGCGCTTGTTGCCCAGGCCGTCGGTGTAGTCGAACCAGTAAAAATAGGTTCCTCTTTTCTCCACCTTCAACGTAGGAGCGCACAGGCAAACTTCGCACAGCAAGGACACCAGAAAGATTGCTATAGCGATTGCTCTTGCGGGTTTTATGGCAATTCACCCCTTTCTAGGCTTTTGCCCTCCGGTCTATTTTATCCGTTGAAATGCGAATCAGTTCGTCAATAGCATCGCCTACGCGCTCTGCCACATCAGATGCGATCATTGACGGTTCCGTGCATTCTTCCGCCGCAATCTCGCCAGCGCGACCGTGTATGTAGACAGCAGTGCAGGCTGCTCTTTCCGCGGTCCACCCCTGAGCCAAAAGTCCTCCGATCATTCCTGCCAACACGTCTCCCACTCCGCCAGTTGCCATTCCGGGAGTACCGGTTGTATTGATATAAGCACGGCCGCTGACATCCGCAATGATCGTTCCAGCGCCTTTTAGGACCACTGTTACTCCGTAATCTCTCGCAAATGCTAGAGCTACCTCCAGTCGGTTAGACTGGACCTCGGAAACGCTAGTTCCTAGAAGCGTTGCCATCTCACCGGGATGCGGCGTCATGACAATGGGCACTTCGACAGTTTTCAGTATGCTTAGGTCGTTGGATAGAGCAAATAATCCGTCAGCGTCAATGACCGCGGGTTTTCTGAGTCTCTTGACCAAGTCTAGGACAAATGCCACGGTGTCTTCATTGCGACCGAGTCCCGGTCCAATGACAGCCGCGTCCCGCTTCTCGATTACCCCTAGCACCTGGTCAAGTGATCGGGTGCCAAAAGCACGCGAGCTGTTTTCTGGAACTGGTATGGTCATCGCTTCAGTAAGCTTGACTTCTAGAATATCGTTCAAAGACTCGGGCACCGCAACCGTAACAAGCCCTGTTCCAATTCGAAGGGCTCCTTCTGCAGCCAGCGTGGCTGCCCCGGTCATACCCACAGATCCCGCGATTATAGCGAGGTGACCATAATCTCCCTTGTGCGAACCGGCATATCTGCAAGGCGGCCAATATACGGCGTGTGAATCAAGTAAGAACGTTTTGCTATCACAATCCTCGAGTTCTTCTTCGGGTATACTAATATCTGCAACTACAAGTTTACCCACATAAGCCGCGCCTGGATACGTTACCAATCCGATCTTCGGTAACCCAAATGTCACAGTACAGTCAGCCATCACGGCTTCAGCCAGTGGCTTCGGACCCCAGCATCCTCCCGTGTCCGCGTCTACGCCCGATGGTATGTCCACTGCCAGAACTTGTCCGGTCTGGAAACTATTGACCAGCTCAATAGCCTTTGCAAAATCGCCGCCAACTTCGCCTTTTATTCCGGTGCCCAGAAGAGCGTCGATTACTAATTCAGCCCAGCCGAGCGATGTTTTCAGGCGCCGCAAGTTACCCGAAAAATCAATATCCAGTCCCATTTTCTCGGCGATTTCCAGGTTCACAAGCGCGTCGCCTTTTGCTCTAGACTTATCACCAAAGTATGAGATACGAACTTCAGCCCCGGCGTTGAGAAGATGCCTCGCCGCGACAAATCCGTCACCACCGTTGTTTCCGGGTCCGCAAATCACGAGTATGCGTCGTCCACGCAGATCGCCTAGCATTTGTCCAGCTACCTCTTTCACAGCGCGACCCGCATTCTCCATAAGAAGTATGCTAGGGATACCATATTTCTCAGTTGCCAGGCGATCCAATGTGCGCATCTGGTCAGCTGTAACCAAGTGCATCTTCTTCGGGGGTTTCTGTATTATCATGACTTTGGGTCAACCTCCACCAAAGCTACCGCACATGCGTAATCTTTCGCGTGGGACAAACTTACGTGTATTGCTGCATTCGCAGCCAGTTCCTTGGCACGTCCTCGCAGCTGGACGCAAGGTTTCCCATCTCGCGTAGCAGTTATTTCAACATCTTGCCAAGACAATGGGTGTCCGATTGCCTTGGCTATTGCTTCTTTTGCTGCAAATCTTGCCGCAAAGCTAGCGTAGCGTGCACGTCCCTTAGAGTTGCAGTATTCGACTTCTGCAGGTGTAAACACACGCTGGCAGAACCTGTTCGTTTTTTTTGATATCTCTTCTATCCGTTTTATCTCGACTATGTCCGTGCCAACTCCGACAATTGGCATCTACTCAAACTCCGCGGCAGTCTCGCAAGCCTTTTGTATCCCGCTGCCTTCTACGCCATAATGACTCTTAAATCCTTTGTCAAGGCTCGGTCGGGAATCTCGGCGGCAATATGGCGACTGATTGACGTCACCCATAAGCTCGAATAGTATTTATCCGTGAGGAAAGAATGCGTAAACTCCTGCCGATAATGATCATAGTCGCAGTCGCTGTGACAGCACTGCTGATGTCAAAGCGCAAAGATCAGGTGCGAGTAAGACCGCAGGGTCCCGTTGTCGCGGTAGATTTTCTGACTGCATCTTTCGGGAACTCAGTGGTATTTACTATGCCTGACGGTCGCGCGCTGGTAGTCGATCCCGCAGGTTCGACTGCTACGCGCAGGCTTGTCGACTACCTTCGACAAGCCGGTATTAGTTCAATAGACGTGCTTTTAACACGGCCCGGCAGTGGAAGCGAGGAATGTCTACAAAGACTCTTCGAGGCTTTCGAAGTTCGCCGGGTGATACACCAAGGACTGCCGTGGCCACGTCCGTTGGAGGGTCCGGGTGGACAGATTGCTGAGGTATTAATCTACGGCGGAGACTCCGTAAGACTTTGCACTGGGTTGCGCCTTATTGCACTTTCGCCACTTCGAGGATTAGAGGATAATAAGAGTCTCCCATTGGTAACGTGTCTACAGTATGGTAAGACGCGCTTTTTGTTAATGTCCGATGCTAACGCCGAAGATGAGGGTTATCTAATTCGATCTGGTCAGGACCTCGCAAGCGACGTTTTGGTGATAGGACGAAATGGTAGGCTCGGAAGAACATCTTTGGAGCTGCTTTTCGCGGTAAAACCGAGGCATTGTATAGTTCTGGCGGGAAGCGGAGCAAACAGACCGAGCCGTGGGTTACTTGAACGCATAGATGGAAAGAATACAGGTGCAAATGTGTACAGAACGGATATCCATGGAATTATTAAGATGATCAGTGATGGCAATGTTGTGACAGTCGAGCAATAGCGGGAGATGGTATAGAAAATGGCTGATTCTAAGTGTTTGTCGACGCAAAAACCAAGCCAGGACGTGCCGGAATGGATTATTGTCATTGGTTCTGGAGCCGGCGGACCGCAAGCTCTATCGCAAATTCTCCCAGAACTTCCCGTTGACATTCCTGCCGCAGTAATCGTCGTGCAGTATATGAGACCCGGGTTCACACGTGTCTTGGCTAACCATCTCCAGGAACTCTGCAGATTGCCAGTTTGCGAGCCGGAAGACGGCCAGGCTCTTTTGTCTTCAAAAATTGTTGTTTGTCCTTCAAATGCGAGACTCAACGTGGCTAGGGTCAGTTTTTCTCCTATCCCGGCGTACTGTATTCACCTTGAGGATTTGAATGATAATCCGGAACTTCGGGATAGCAGAATCGACTCGGCCATGATATCTGCGTCTGAAGTGTTTGGCAGCCGGACAATAGGCGTGTTGCTAACTGGTTTGGGCTCGGATGGTCGGGAGGGAATGCGCGCCATCCGAGAGGCAGGAGGGCTGACCATTGCCCAGGATCAGGCAACGTCTGTAGTACACGCTTTGCCTTCTGCTTCGATTGAGGCGGGCGTGGTTCAAGAGATTCTGCCTTTGTGGAGCATAGCCGAACGAATTATTGAGACAATTAGAGGACAAGACAATGCAGCTGCAGCTTAAATCTCGCCTTGGTGAAATGCTCGTTGCTGCAGGAGCGCTCAGCGAAAAACAGCTCGAGCGGGCGCTCGAACAGCAGAAAGAAAGTAATAAGCGCCTTGGCGAAATACTCGTAGAATCCGGGCTTGTTTCTGAAGAAGACATTGTCGAAGCCCAGGCACTGCAAATGGGCATACCTTACGTTGAACCAGCAGAAGTCAAGGTTCCCGATCATATTCTTCGGTTGGTACCAGAGAATATTGCCCGCACGTATGCTGTTGTTCCCGTGTACGCGAGCGAAGATCGGCTTGCAATAGCTACGGCAAACCCTATGGACATCGAAGCTATAGATGCTGTCCAGCGTCTGGCGAAGCGCAGGATTGAACTGATGCTGGCAAGTCCGTCACAAATCGAGACCGCAATAAACCGGTTATACGGCGCTGTAACAGTCGATGACCTTGCTACATCTCTTGAGGAAGCCGTCGAAGGGTTCGGTGCAGACACCGCGGCGCCAGAAATAGCATCCAACGTGTTAGAGGAGCGGCGAAAAAGCGAAGAAGCCCCTGTGATAAGAGCGGTCAATTTGGTCCTCCAGGAGGCTATTCGACAACACGCCAGCGACATCCATTTTGAACCCGGGAAGGATCACATGGAAGTGCGCTATCGCATCGACGGCGTACTTCAGCACGTTCGTGATATTCCAAAGCGATTGCAAGGCGCTGTGGTAAGTCGTATCAAGGTTATGGCAGATCTCGATATCTCTGAAAAACGGCTGCCTCAGGATGGTAGGATTGGCGTCAGGGTAAACAACAAGCTTGTTGATCTTCGGATTTCTACGCTTCCCGTGCAGCACGGCGAGAGAGTGGTAGTGCGCATACTTGATAAGTCAGGGGTAACGCTATCTCTTGATCGACTCGGTTTCGGCGATGAAGAACTGCAGGCTTTCGAACGCCTCATCAGACGTCCGTATGGGATCGTTTTGGTGACAGGTCCGACTGGTAGTGGAAAAACCACCACACTTTACTCCGCTTTAAGTAGCATTAGGTCTCCCGAGATTAATATAATGACGGTCGAAGACCCAATAGAGTACGAGCTTGAAGGCATAAATCAATCGGCGGTCAACGTCAAAGCTGGTCTTACATTTCCAGTTCAGTTGCGCGCCATACTCAGACAGGATCCCGATATCATATTCGTGGGTGAGATCAGGGATATCGAGACCGCTACCATCGCATTTCAGGCTGCGATGACCGGACATCTGGTATTTTCTACACTACACTGCAACGACGCCGCCTCGGCGATCAGTCGCCTTACAGATATGGGTGTGGAGCCATTTCTTATAGGTTCTTCAGTAATTGGCGTCTTGGCGCAGCGACTTGTTCGGACCTTGTGTCCACGTTGCAAAGTAGCCTATCAGGCTGGACCTGACGAACTCGTATTGCTGGGTTTGTCGGATTCGGACAATGAAGTAACCCTCTACCGATCCGCAGGCTGCGGATATTGTGATGGCCGCGGGTTTGTAGGTCGCACAGCAGTTGTAGAATTGATGCCAGTAACAGATGAAATGAGGCGGCTCACATTGGAGAGACCTACCGCAGATCAGGTGCGCGCGCTTGCCGTCCGCGCCGGCATGAAAACTCTTCGCCAGCACGCCATTGATAAAGTTCTTGCGGGCATGACAACCCTGGAAGAAGTGCGCCGCAAGGTTTTCATCGATGAAGTATAGCACTGAGTTTTCTAATAACCCTCCGGGTTTCGCGGCCTATCTTGCTACTGCTGGCGCAAGCTGGATATATCCTCAACGGAAGTTACAATTAAAACTGGACAAATCCCCTGGGCGTTTCGTTCACAGGACACAACCCCAGTCGCGGCAACGTATTGCCACATCGGATCGATGTCTGTTCCTGGCGCTGTCACGCATTTGAGACTAGTGCTTCCGTCATTGATCAAGAACGTCTCACCGTCGATATACGTGAACTCCCCACATAAACGGACCAACAGCCCGATATTGTTCAATCCAACTCCGTTCAAAACGCCTTCCTGACCGCCTTGCCCTGCGAATCCAAATGACCCACCACCCAAATTCTTGGCAGTGAGATACACTGATTTGGCAACGCTTGAATCGCCGACTTCTGCAGACCAAGCTTCAATGTACCGCTCGCCATTACTATTGGTCCGCACACGTCCAGTGATGTAGGCGTGATGCCCGGGCGGCACATTATGGTCTGGAAGCAGCACTCTTATACCCGATACTTGCTTTTGATGAAGCACCTCTGACACATAAAACACGGAACCGAAGGACGCTGTCGCCGTCACACCAGCTAGGTTTACGAGACGGCTATCGAGACTTAACTTTGCTTGCGGAATGGTTGTTACAGGGGTTTCACACCCCCAACGCGCTATGCAAAGCGAGTCATATCCACCTGCGCTTGAGAAGTATCCAGCTACGTAAAGAGCTTTTCCTGCACCCAGTCCGTCGTTGTAGTCGCACAATGCGTAAACGACAGGATACTCTCCGCCAATACCTGCACCTAGTGCCTGCCAAGTATTTCCGTTCCATTTTGCTATCCTGCCTGCCGGTATTCCTCCGGCATTGGTGAAAGCCCCACCAGCATAGAGCTCACCACCATATTCGCGCAGGACACGCACCGACTGATTCATGCCTGACCCCAGGCTTTGCCAGGTCGTACCGTTCCATCGAGCGATTCGAGTAGCGGCGATGCCGCCAACGAAAGTAAAATCACCGCCTGCGTACAATTCGCCATCGAAAACGCACAATGTGTGGACGAAATTATTAGCACCACCTGCTACTGATTGCCAGGAATCACCGTCCCACTTTGCTATGTAGCCGACAGGAGTGCTGCCAGCATTTTGAAATCCACCACCAGCGTATAGTTCGCCGTTGTAAGCACACAATGCAAAAACGTAAGGGAACGCTCCCCCGTCTAGCCCGCTGCCGACAGCGCTCCAAGAAGAGCCGTTCCATCTTGCTATGTGCAGCGCAGGTTGATCTCCGGCAACGGTGAATACGCCGCCTGCATATAACTCTCCGTTATAAACACACAGAGCTAGCACGGGTCCATTTGTACCGTTGCCAACAGAGCGCCATTCCGAGCCGTTCCATCTTGCTATGAAGTTTGCCTCAATTCCACCTGCCGATGTGAAATGTCCACCTACATAAAGCTCCCCGTTGTAGACGCACATTGCGGACACATAACCACCAACACCCGAGCCCACCGGTTGCCAGTAAGAGCCGTTCCACCTAGCTATGTAACTTACATTTATGTCTCCCGCGGCTACGAAGGTTCCACCTACGTATAGCTCCCCATTATAGGTGCAAAGCGAATTGACGTACGCATAAGTAGTTCCTCCGAGTCCCTGGGTAGAAAACAGCCCCTGTGCCCAATGAGGATCACATTGAGCTATCACAACCTGTCCAGCTAGAGCGAAACTAACAATCACGAGACAAATCACATATCTGCGTACACGTACCATCGCCCACCTCCAGTTCTAACTTCTGTTTGTGCAAGAAATGTGCCGAAAGCCATTCGACAAAGTAGACGGTAGTCTCACAGGTGGTAGGCAATATCTGTTTCTTTTGTTTTTATCGCGTTTTAGGCCAGGGCTGGCAAGTCTCGCAGGAATCGCAACTCGAGCCCTGTAAACAGCAATTGGAGGAGTTAAGCTAGTGACGCGACGCGAAAGGCTTTTGGCAACGTTACGCGGCGAACCAGTAGACAGACCGCCAGTTTCCTTTTACGAGATCGGTGGCTGGAAGGTTAATCCAGACGATCCGGACCCGTTCAATATCTATAATCATCCCAGCTGGCGCCCATTGTTGGAACTCGCCGAAAACGAAACAGACATCATTCGCATGTGTTCGCCCGCCTATAGCCCTCTGCCTGGCGCGCGTATAGAAGATTTTTTCAAGACGGAGAGTTGGACTGAAGGCGGCTCGCTTTACACGCGCACCGAGGTTAGAGTTGGCGGACATGTGCTGACGTCTTTGACAAGGCGAGACCGCGACATAAACACGATATGGACACTGGAACATTTGCTCAAGACGCCCGAAGACGTCAAGCTATATCTCCAAATTCCCGACGAAGTTTTCATTTGCGAACCCGATGTTGCAAACCTATTCGCCGCGGAGCATGAGCTTGGAGATCGCGGTATAGTGATGATCGATACTGCAGATCCGATCTGTCTAGCTGCCGGCCTTTTTTCGCTGGGGGACTATACCGTGATAGCGTTCACCGAAAGGAATCTATTTCATGAACTCTTGGAAAAGTTTGCTCGCATCTTACTCCCGCGCGTCGAGAAAGTGGCGCGTGAGTTTCCGGGGCGACTGTGGAGAATATGTGGACCCGAGTATGCTACGGAGCCATACCTCCCGCCTGAGTTGTTTAGAGAATATGTGATTAGATACACAGGACCGCTGGTTCGAGCGATTCAGAAATACGGCGGCTTTGCTCGAATCCACTGCCACGGCCGTATTAAGAAAGTGCTACCCTACATAATGGAAATGGGTCCAGATGGCATAGATCCAATCGAGCCGCCACCGCAGGGTGACGTGGAATTGTCGTATGTACGCAGCGAGTACGGGAAGGACCTAGTGTTGTTCGGAAACATCGAGGTCTCCGACATCGAGACACTGCCTCCTAGCGAGTTTGAGAAGGTGGTCATCAAAGCTCTGAAAGACGGAACCCAGGGAGAGGGAAGAGGGTTTGTGCTGATGCCCACAGCTGCTCCCTATGGTCGCGTTGTTAGCGAAAGGACGCTAACAAACTACAGAACAATGGTTCGGCTCGCAAGGGATTTTGCGAGGTAATCGCGTGGTGGAGGTGGCTCGTGTTAAAGTGGAGGCTCAGATAGAGATTCTAGGACTCGAGGCATCAGAACTTGCACTACTGTGCGAGGAACTCGGAGAACCAACGTACAGGTCAAAGCAGATTGCTGATTGGGTGTACCGCAAGGGTGCACGCGATTTCGATTCGATGACGAATTTGCCCAAATCTCTACGGGAGCAGCTGAAGCAAAGGGCAAAAATTACTCGGTCGCGAATTATTCACAAACTGGCTGCGGACGATGGAACAACCAAGTTCCTGTTGCAGTTGTCAGATGGAGAAACTATTGAAGCGGTGCTGCTTCCATATCCGGATCGGGTTAGCGTATGCGTGTCGACCCAGGTTGGCTGTCCGGTAGGATGTGTATTTTGTGCGACTGGGAAGTCTGGGTTTGTTCGAAATCTAACGTCGGGCGAGATCGTAGATCAGGTTCTAACGCTCAGCGAAACCACACCAGTAACGCATGTGGTGTTGATGGGGATGGGCGAACCGCTATTGAACTTTCACAATGTGCTCAAGGCAGTACGGCTCCTGAACCAAGAGGTCGGCATATCGATGAGAAGAATAACGATCTCCACTGTCGGAATTACACCAGCTATTCGCAAAATGGCTGAATTGGATTTGCAGCTGACTCTGGCTGTTTCGCTACACGCGCCGGATCAGAGGCTTCGCGCTGAGTTAATTCCATTGTGCGCGAAGTACCCTTTGGCGGAACTTATGTCAGCGTGCCGGGACTATGCAGAGCAGACCAAGAGGCGAGTTACGTTTGAATACCTGTTGCTTGCCGATATAAATGATTCACCGTCCCACGCCGCCCAGCTGGCTCGGCTTGTTCGAGGCATGCTGTGCCACGTGAATCTGATCCCGTTCAACGAGGTTGTCGGAAGCCCTTTCAGAAGACCTTCGGAGCAAGTAATAGCCACGTTTCGGTCAGTTCTGGAACGTCATGGGGTTCAGGTCACGCAACGGGTCGAACGGGGGCATTCGATTGCTGCTGCTTGTGGACAGCTAAGGCGGCAGGCTACATATTGTCGGGAGAGCGGATCTTAACAAACCAGGGGTGCATCTGGCTTCCTCTTCAACTACGATCTTGTGTATTTGATATATCATATGCTAGATGGATGGGAAACTATGGAAATCGGAATTGGCTTGGCGATTTGGAACTTCAAAGAAGGAACCTTGGCAGAGCGGATTCAACGCTGCGCGGACGCAGGGTTCGATTACGTAAGTCTGATTGGCGAAGACGCGGCAAACTTGAGCCGTGGACGGTGCCCAGAAGCAGAAGATGCTATCCTGCGTAACTCTCTGCGCGTGACTATTCACGGTAGTATGATGTCCCGGTCTGACTTAGTAGATCCGGGATTACTATTACAGGATTTTGACGCGCTTATCGCTTGGCATGCACGAACCTCACGGCTCATAGGCGTGCATTACGATCCTGCTAGGTCGAGTGATAGCGAATACTTGTCCTCTCACATGCGGGACGTTTTGCGAGAAATGCTTCGAATTTCATCTGGCACCGGCGTAGTTGTCGGAGTAGAAGATTGGCCAGTTACCCTAAGTCAACTTCAAGGACTGGAAGAGCTGACCAAATTTGATCATTTCGGGTTGCTTATAGACTTGGGGCATCTGAATATAAGACTGCGGCGTACCTGTGGTTTAGACGTGCCGTTTCCAATTGAGGCTATGCGTGACTTCTTCAACAATTTGCCGGTGCCAGTCAACGAGCTGCATATACACAACAACAACGGCGAGCGAGACCAGCATGCCCCACCTCCCAATGGCACAGCGGATCTCGCTGCAGTGGGCGAAACACTGGCCAGAGCGGGAATCAAATGTGTCTCGACTATCGAGATTGTGCCCAGCTGGTGTGGCTTGGACGACCAGCAGGGCTGGCAGGCAGCCAAGGAAGCAGCAGATTTCTGGCGACGAGTTTACACTTCGCTTATATCTTGATATCTATTATTGCGCTCACTCCGACACCATAGATTCGCTTGATGTTGCTCGTTGACTTGCTGCCAACCGGAACGAGCGCTCTAACCCTCAGGTTTCTGCCTATCACAGTATTAGCTTCGATCTGCACAACGGCTTTGCACTTTTCGACGTTCTCTTTTGCTCCTATCACCTGAGCCGCACCAACGTGGGCTCCGCTGCCTAAACTTAGAATCGGCACTACTGCTGTGGCTTGCGTGGTGCCGACGTTCTTATTCGCCGTTATTTTGTTGATGAAATCGTTTATTTGTCCGCCGAATTTGTCGACAACGACCGCGATTCCACCCGCTTTCAATATGCTTCCTGGCAGGCTTGCGAAACTCGCGAGCGCACCGAATATTAGTGCAAGACCGAACAGCGTGGCTAACAGCTTCGACTTAGTTAGTTTTTTCATTTGTGAACCTCCTCTCATTGTTTTGCCCATACTTCACAATTGTTTGCCACCGTAACCGCGTGCGTTTTCCAAGAGGAACAATAGATAGCTCAGGATAACTCACAGTTAGGAAATCTGCGCGCTCTGGGCTTTTTACGTTGGCAGTCCTAGAAATTATACCCGCTTCAGAGTGCGTATAGACTCATTTTGCCGAAATGTGGATACCTTTTGCTAATTCTGTTCCTCCGGACGCGCGCTCTGCATACAAGCGTGACACTGTTGCGGGCATTTTGGGCGCCGTGATGTCAGGTCTTACTGCGCCATTTGTTGCAATCATTGCACGCAAGGTTCTCCACGCATCTGCAGTGGAAATTAGCCTGCTCTCCGTAGCCCCTATGGCTGGATACCTTCTTTCACTAGTTTGGGCGAACATTATGGAAGGGCGCCCGAAGATGCCTTTTGCTATATGGTCTTGGATTATGGCTCGCGCGCCGTTGATTCTCTGCATTTTCGCCACGAAATCTTGGCTTTTGGTCGGGATCTTTGCGATAACATCCTTTATCGCTTCAATAGCGCAGCCCGCATATTCGGCAATAATGAAAGAAGTCTATCCAGATAGCGATCGTGCTCGCATAATGGGATACGCTAGGGTTTGCACGATAGCTACCTACGTCATAGTTACCGCTATTGCATCTCCTCTTGTGAAAGGCTACAACTATCGCTACGTGTTTCCCCTTGCGGCGATATTTGGAGTGGCATCTGCACTCGTGTTTGGTCGCATTAGAACGACTAAAGCAAGTGGGAATGCCGACCTGCCTCTACATCGGTTCGTTGGCAGTGGTTTCATGATATTGCGCGAAGATCCAGGGTTCGCGTGGTTTTGCGCAGGGATATTCGTATTTGGGTTTGCTAACTTCCTGGCAACACCTATATACACTATCTACCAGGTGCAAATTGGTGTCGATACGACCTGGGCGGGATTCTACTCCATTATTGCTGCGCTAACTATGACCATGGCATATTTCTATTGGGGACCATATACCGATCGAAAACGTCCCCAGGTTGCGGTTGCGGTTCAAACCTTAATGTTCGCATTTGTGCCGCTAATCTATTGTTTTGCAACAAGACCATGGATGCTTATGCCGGCTATGATTATAAGTGGTATAGCCAACGCAGGTCTGGAGCTCTCGTACTTCACCGGTGTGCTGTATTTCGCACCCGAGGACCGTGTCACCAGTTACCAAGGCCTTTTTCTAAGTTTGATGGGGTTCAGAGGTGTAGTAGCACCGTTTATAGGAGCAGCACTCCAACAATCTGGCTTACTTTCGCCTAGAACAATATTCGCCCTCAGCGCGCTTATGATTGCGTTTAGCGCTTTGATACAGGTTATCGGTATGCGAAGGTGCTCTTGTTTTTCCGGACCGCAAACAACTAGGAAATCAGGTCCACAAACTTAGAGTAGGCTTCGTCGACTCCAACAATGTCTCGTGGATTGTAGGTTTCGAGGTCGAACGAATTGCGTACTATCTGCCGAACCTCATCCAAAGATTCTACAAACCCCCGACCCATTGCTTGGATTAACACATTTCCAGTGGCTGTAGCTTCAACTGGTCCGGCTATGACCTGTCGACCCGTCACGTCCGCCGTTAGCTGGGAAAGAAACTTGTTTTGCGTTCCTCCTCCTACTATATGTATCGGCTCATGTCGTCGGCACAACATCTCATCGAGATCTTCGATGGTCGCGCGGTACCGTAGCGCCAAGCTGTCGAGAACGCAGCGCACGATTTCGCCCTTCGTCTCTGGGACTGGTTGGTCAGTGTTCTTGCAGAATTGCCGAACGCGTTCCGGCATGTTACCGGGAGGCAGGAACACTGGATCGTCTGGGTTGATAATCGACCTGAATCCAGGACAGTCCGCTGCCATTGCAGTTAGGTCTGCGTAGGAAAGTTCTTCCCCTTCCGTCACCCACGTTCTACGACACTCCTGCACAATCCAAAGCCCCATAATGTTCTTTAGGAATCGGAACGTGCCAGCAACGCCACCTTCGTTTGTGTAGTTCTTTTCATAGGACGCATCGTTGATCAGCGGTTCTCTTAGTTCAACTCCCATCAAAGACCACGTTCCAGAGCTAATATAGGCGTGTCCTTCGCCAATCGCAGGGACCGCCGCGACAGCACTGCCAGTATCGTGCGTTGCTGGTGCAACTACCATTACTCCATCTCCCGCGCCGAGTTCATCAACTACAGTCTGGTGGAGCGGTCCTATAGTGGTTCCCGGCTGGATAATTGGCGGAAATATGCGCGGAGGAATTCCTAAAGTCTCCGCCAAGTCTGTCGCCCAACCGCCAGCCCTTGGGTCGTGCAGCATAGAGGTACTCGCAATGGTGAATTCCCCGTACTTCTCACCGGTCAGCCAATAGTTAAACAGATCGGGCATCATCAACATAGTGGAAGCGCATTTCAGCGCAGGGGATTTGCTATCCACCATCGCATAGAGCTGGAATATTGTGTTCAGCTGCAAGAACTGGTTGCCGGTGCGCTCGAATATCTGACGTCGGGGGACTAGTTCGAAGACCTTCTCCATCATACCATTCGTACGGCTGTCTCGGTAGTGAAATGGCAGCATAAGTAGCTCGCCATCTTCGCCTATAAGGCCAAAATCCACCCCCCAAGTATCAACGCCGATACCATCGATTCTCCCCTCAGTTTCTTGCAGAGCCAATCGAATGCCCTGTTTGATGTCAGAGAATTGCTTTAGCACATCCCAATGTAGATGTCCCAACACACTTACAGGTCCATTGGGAAACCGGTGCACTTCCCTCAGTTCGAGCTTGTTGTTCTGTATTACTCCTAACAGTACGCGTCCACTCTCTGCGCCCAGATCAATTGCTAGAAACTTGCCGTCTTTCGCCATTTAGTTGAAGCCTCCACAGTTCAACTTCATCGTGCCAAGCGCGTTTTAAGCGCCGAATTTTTCCTGTACGCCCATCAACTGCGTGAGGATCTTCATAACATCGATACCCCGAATGCGACCCAACCCGCCAGAGGTCACCGATCGCTCATCGTAACGGTCGCATCTGTCTACTCGAACGCCCTCACCCCAGAAGACTATTGGTACCGGATCGCCTGAGTGATCTTTGACGGCGCACGGTGTCGAGTGATCCGCAGTCAGAACCACATAAGTGTTTTCGGGCAGGTGGGACATCAGGTAGCCAACCATCTCGTCAAGTTTTGCTATCATCTCGAGTTTGACCTGCGGAGCATTGTCGTGACCTCCGACGTCAGCGCCCTTGATGTTGCACAGAACGAAGTCGTGCGTAGCTAGCTGTTCGATTACAGCCTTGCCCATGTTTAGCACATTGGAATCTGGTCCGCCTGTTGCTCCTGGAACCTCTGTTATGTCCATGCCTACATATCGGGCAACACCATTAATCAGGCCTGTTTCAGCAACGCACGCAGCGCTTAAACCATACTCTGTTCTGAAGGACTCAATCGAAGGTCCGATTCCCCCTCCTCGTGGAAGAATAATGTTCGCAGGCCTGAGCCCCTGTGCCATTCGCTCTTTATTTACAGGATGGTCTTTTAGTATCTCGTACGAACGCTGCACGAACTCATTTACAGCTTTCGCTGTTCTCACGGCTGCCTCATCGTTTGGATCCAGAGGCTCGCATTTGAGCACCTTTTCTCCCTCATGGTGCGGATCTGTGTCAGTTATATTCGCCGAAAGGTTTGTACCTCTGAGGATCAAGGCACCCCGATGGGCTACCGACTCTTTGAATATCGCCTGAATCCCGCCCAAGTCTAAACCATTAACGGCTGCTGCAAGCTGGTCCGTGCCGCTAGTAATTCTCCCAGCCCGGCGGTCAATCACAACCATGTTTTCGTCAACAGTGGCGAAGTTGCATCTGAAAGCCACGTCGCCTTTTCTTACATCCATGCCGATCCCGGCGGCTTCGAATGGACCTCTTCCCGTGTAATACTTGTAAGGGTCGTATCCCAATATTGCCAAATGCGAGGTATCGCTTCCAGCCCTAACTCCGGGAGCTATAGGGTCCATCAAACCACATTCTCCCTCGCGTGCGACCTTGTCGAGGTTTGGTTTGTTCGCAGCCTCAAGCGGAGTTTTGTTACCTAGAGACTTGATTGGTCTATCTCCCAGACCATCAGCTATCAAAAGAACAGCCTTTGGTTTAGCCATCGTTTCCTCCAATCTCATAGTTTGACGCTGGATGGAGCGAGACATCATCCGCCCAGGAGATTTCGTGAACACAGCTTGCGTCGCCCAACAGGAGCGCGCCTTGCTCGTTTACTCCCAAAACCTTGCCGCATATCACATTGTTTCCGGTGCGGACTTCCGCATCCCGTCCAACACCATACATGTACTCGCGCCATTGGCTGAGAGTACTTTTGAAGCCTTTTGATTTGTAGGCATCGTAGCACTCCAGAAGCGCTATCGAGACTTTCTCCGTTACCGTTCGGACATCCTGCTTGGATCCGGTTTCAAGCGCGATTGAAGTCGCGATATCGCTAATTTCAGGTGAGAAGCCCGTCTGGTTTACGTTAACACCTATTCCAACCACCGCGGCAGCGCCAGCTCTTGCAGCCTCAGTTTCAACAAGAATCCCGCAAATCTTCTTTGTGTTGACTATTACGTCGTTTGGCCACTTGATAGCTGCGCCCAAATTAAATTCTGATTCCAGGTACTGAGCTACAGCCAGTGAAGCTACGAAAGATAACTCATAAACCCTGTCCGGTACCAGATTTGGTCGCAAAACAATACTGACAAGCACCGATTGTCCTGGCTCGTCGATCCATCTCCGACCTCGGCGTCCTCTACCCGCGGTCTGACTTCGGGCAATCACAGCAGTGCCCTCCGGTGCCCCGTTTCTTGCAAGATCCAGTGCAACATCGTTAGTAGAGGACACAGTTTCAAACTCGAGGAAAATGGGCAGCGTCATCGCAAGTTGACGAAGCACGCTTTATAACTGCATGCTAATATCAAGAGCCCGCACGCTGTGCGTTAGAGCACCTACTGATATCAAGTCGACACCTGTTTCGGCAATTTGTGCTACGTTATCTAACGTTATGCCGCCTGATGCCTCAAGGATTACTCTGCCCGATGCCAGTTCAACGGCTTCCTTCAACATGTCTATCGACATGTTGTCAAGCAATACTGCGTCCGCACCGCAGTCAATAGCCTCTTTGAGTTGTTCGAGGTTCGTTACCTCAACCTCGATGAGCAATGTGTGGGGAGCGCTAGTCCTAGCCGCACGCACAGCCGCCGCAATACCTCCAGCAGCCGCAACATGGTTATCTTTAATTAGAATCCCGTCGTATAAGCCGAATCTGTGATTGTGTCCGCCACCAATTCGAACAGCGTACTTGTCCAGATACCGCAAGCCAGGTGCTGTCTTTCGCGTATCAACGATTTTTGCTTTCGTGTGTGACACACGGGCTACATACTGGGACGTCAGTGTAGCGATTCCCGACATCCGTTGCAGAAAGTTCAAGGCTACGCGCTCACCGCTTAGAATCTCCGCAGCGTTGCCCTGCACCTTCGCTATCACAGTGCCTGGCTCAAGCTGTGAACCGTCTTCGATACAAGGCTCAAATGCGATGCGCGAATCAAGAGTTGTGAAAACCATGCGAGCAACGTCGATTCCTGCCACGATACCTGCGGACTTCGAAACAATCCTTGCTTCGGCGCGGGCGAGTCTAGGGACAGTAACGCAAGTGGTCACATCTCCCCAACCCAAATCTTCTTCGAGAGCCATCTTTACTATAGGTTCTACCAATAGCAGGTCCAACCGCGTCATAGAGCAATCATCCTTTCTAATGCCTTTCGGGCGCGGCTGATCACGTCCTCTGGTAACTCAATCTTTGGGCTCACGTCCTCGAGACTCCACAATATTTTCTCCAGTGTGATCTTCTTCATGTTAGGGCAGATGTTCACTGGGCTTGGATTGTAAAAGACCTTTTCTGGGTTCTCCTTCTTGAGTTTGTAAAGCAGCCCTCTCTCTGTGCAGATGATGAACTCGCGTGCTTCACTTGCTTTGACGTATCTAAGCATGCCAGACGTGCTTTCCACCGCATCTGCCAGTTGTATAACATCCATAGTGCATTCAGGATGCGCCACAACCAGAGCTTCCGGGTGTTCCCTCTTTGCACGCACTACGTCGCTAGCTAGTATCCGATGATGGGTGGGACAATACCCGCAGTAGGATATGACTCTCTTATTCACTTTCGATGCGACGTACGCAGCTAGAGACTTATCGGGTACGAATAGCACCGTGTCAGATTCGACAGACTCCACTACTCTTGTTGCATTCGCCGAAGTACAACAGATATCACTCTCGGCTTTTACTTCTGCCGACGTATTTACGTAAGCAACTACAGGCAGCCCGGGGTGAAGACTCTTGAAGCTCGTCAACTGTTCCGGTGTAATCATATCAGCCATCGGGCAACCTGCGTGCTCATCGGGCAGCAAAACTACTTTGTCTGGGTTGAGTACCTTCGCAGTTTCTGCCATGAAGCGCACACCGCAGAATACGATCACACTTGCGTTTGTGCCAGCAGCAGCTCGCGAGAGCTCAAGCGAGTCGCCGGTTATGTCAGCTATTTCTTGCACTTCTGGCAACTGGTAATTGTGTGCAAGAATCACAGCTTCGCGTTCTTGCTTGAGCTTCTTGATTTTGTTTACCAAATCATCGTTCATCGTCGTCATATTGTCCGATCAATAAGTAAGTGAAATATGGTTGCTACTATGGGCGTTTCTGGTGCAAAGAATCCTAGGTTGATCTGAGTGCAGCGTCGATAGCTTCTCTGACGGTTGAAACAGACGTTGTCTCAATTTGGCGGTTCGCTTGCATATTACGCGCAGAACGCGCCGCAACTATCGCACGACCAAACCCCAAGCGTGCAGCTTCCTTCAGACGGAGGTCAAGTCGACCAACAGAGCGAACCTCGCCCGCCAAGCCCACTTCGCCCAGAGCAACGAGGTCTTCACTAACTGGTCTGTCCATCAGACTGGATGCTACCGCAATTGCTACTGCCAGATCTGCCGCGGGTTCCGTTATCCGCACGCCACCAGCAACGTTCACGTAAACGTCCTTGTTACCCAGGGGAAGCCCTACTCGCTTTTCCAGAACGGCAAGTATCATCAACGTCTTGTTGTAATCAACACCCGTCGCCATCCGACGGGGACTTGCGAAAAATGTTGGTGCCACAAGAGCCTGGATCTCAACAAGCAATGGTCTAGATCCCTCTACGGTCGGAGTGACTACGGATCCTACCCCGTGCGCCGGGCGTTCAGCTAAAAAAGCCTCGGACGGGTTAGGCACCTCTTCGAGGCCAGACTCGCGCATTTCGAAGACACCCACTTCGTCGGTTGATCCAAACCTATTCTTTACGGCACGGAGTATCCTATAGGACTGGTGCCTGTCACCTTCAAAGTATAAGACTGTATCCACCATGTGCTCTAGTACTCTAGGACCCGCAAGCGAACCTTCCTTGGTTACATGCCCCACTATGAAAACAGACACCCCTCGTCCCTTGGCTAAACGTGCTAGAACACCAGTGCAGCTTCTGACTTGGCTGACAGTGCCTGGTGCCGAAGATAGACTGGGGTCGTACATTGTCTGAATTGAATCAACAACTACGTAGGCGGGCTCTAATCTTTCGATACACTCTTCGACAGCTTCAATGTTCGTCTCAGCAACAACATACAAGTTGGGAGATTCGACTCCTATGCGATTGCTGCGCAACTTTATTTGTTCGACGGATTCTTCCCCTGAAACATACAGAACCTTCTCTGCTTTCTGGCTGAGATTGTTAGCAACCTGCATAAGTATGGTCGACTTGCCAATACCTGGGTCTCCCCCGATTAGCACCAATGAGCCATCTACTATCCCGCCTCCGAGTACACGATCGAACTCCGACAGACCGCAACTTACGCGGCGTGCACCTGTGCTGGTGAGATCAGTGATCGGTACGGCAATTGCAGTGGAGCCTGTGAAAGCCGTGCGCTTCTGGGGTGACGCTTCTTCTATTACCTCTTCGACAAGAGTAGCCCACTCGTCACAGTCGGGGCAGCGTCCCACCCACTTTGGGGATTCGTAACCGCACGATTGACAGACATATCTTGTTTTTGCCTTCGCCACTAGTAAGCCAAGCGAGTTCCGAATCTTATAGTCCAGCCGCTGAAGTCCGTGTCGCCGCCAACTTCCCGGCTAAGTTTTGCTATTCCCTGACGCGTAAGTTCAATATAAAGCCCATTCCCTATTTCGCGACCAATGCTCAAGACATAACCCAGCTTTTCGCCGCCATCGGATGTCCAACCATAGTTTTGGGTCCTTGGGTTGAACCCCCAAGATCGATGTCGTACCGCGTAGATGCCTAAGCCAGCACTCACAAACCAGCACTTTTCCTCGTCGCCAAATCGCTTTATGGTTGATACTCTCACAGGTAGAAGACTCGCTTTTCCAGTGGACGTATCTGCCGAAAGCCACTCAATCTCAGCAACGGCTGTAGGTCTTCCGCGTTGATCACGCTTGAAGTTATACTGTATAGTAGCTCCAAGCCAACCGCTTCGAATATCGCGCAGGTCACCATCTGAAGGTACATACCAAGATATGTTGAATCCCAAAGGGCTGGTGTCGGGCGATCTAAATTGTGCATAAGTGCAAGGCGAAAAGGTTGCCAACAATACTGCAATTACGGCGATCAGGACCCACTTTCTCATCTGTTTCCTCCAATGACTATGCTTGGCGAGATGATTATACGCTTGGCTTCATATGCTGTCAAACGACGGTTGATACGTTTGCGAACCGAATTCTGTTTGCTACGCGCTCCCAGGTTGACTGTGAACCCTGAGGGACATAGAATAAACGCGTCACCCGAAAATATCGCGCTCAAGTCGGGTCGAATTCGGGAGTTTGCCACGATGTCTAAGCGTTTCATTAATTTAGTTTTGATTAGTGTCATGACCTTCAGCGGCACAGCCTGCTCAGTTGCTCAGCTTGGCCAGGCTGGACAGAAAGGATCCCCGTTTCTCAGCCAATCAAGCCCGAAGCGTTCCCAGGCGGCTGCTGCAGAGGCTCAAAAGCGTTTTCAGAGAGGGCTTGCATTATACAAGTCTCGTAAGCTGGACGACGCAGCAGAAGAATTCAGAGCGGTCCTCAAGATTGCTCCCAACTTTGTCCCGGCAATTAACAACTTGGCTTTGATATATCTAGAGAAGAACCAGCTCTCAAACGCCGAAGCAGCCCTGCGACGAGCGCTTAGCATCGATCCCAAGAACGAATTTGCGCTATTCCAAATTTCAAGAGTATTAATGGCTCAAGGCAAATCGGCAGAGGCTTTGAGATATGCAAAATCGCTTGTCAAAGCAAGGCCAAAGGATCCACAGGCTTACTTTGTTTTGGGGTTAGTTAATCTTCAAGCAAAGAACTACTCCGCAGCCGCTGAAGCACTACGCAAGGTTTTGCAACTCAAACCGGATGATGTGGCCGCACGTTACAATCTTGGATTTGCCTATATGAACTTGAAGAAGTACGCAGAAGCCCGTGCGGCAATGGATCAGGTCCTCAAGAAGGATCCAAAGAATTTACAGGCTCTGGTTCTAGCGGCTCAGGCAGCAGAAAAATCGGGCGACGGGACTGCTGCTGCAAGGTATCTGGAGCGTGCAGCTAGTGTATCTCCAGACCCGGTGCCGATGCTGTTGAATCTGGCACAGGTGTATGCAACTCACAAGAATGAGAAGAAGGCTGAGGAAACACTTAATAGAATTCTCAAAAAGGATCCGGATAACTTCTTCGCCAACCTGGGTCTCGGTCGTCTTTACTACTCGAGGAAACGCTACAAGGAAGCAGAGCCAAGGCTGGCAACAGCAGTTAAGGCAAAGCCCCAGGATCTTGGTGCCGTCACATTGTTAGCTATGACTCGCATGAACCTTGGTAAGATGGACCAAGCTCTGGCTGGCGCCAAGGCTATTTTGAAAATAGACCCTAAGAACAAACTCGGTCTTGAGCTTCTTGGTTACTGCCAGGAAATGACGCAGAAGCACGACGATGCGATTGCTACGTACCGCAAGTGGGAGCAGTTGTATCCAAAGGATCCTGAACCCAATCGGAAGTTAGCAAACGTATATTTGTTCAAGCGGGACAACGATGCAGCTTACAAGCAGTTTGAGATCGCGCTATCCAAGGCTCCGAAAGACGTTGATCTCATCGAAGCGTATGCGGGAGCGCTTACGACCAATCAGCAGTACGACAAGGCATACAAACTCTATATGCGCTCTTTGGAAATCAAGCCCAATGTGGTTCGCACAATGCTTGCCGCTGCAAATTGTCTCAGTAAACAAAAGAAATATGATGAGGCAGAGGCTCTACTTAAGAAAGCCATAGCGCTTGAACCCAAAAAACCTGAAGCATACACGGCGCTTGCTAATCTGTACCGTGAACAGGACAAGCTGGATGACGCTGTTGCCCAATACCGGAAAATTCTGGAATTCGCACCAAAGGACGTTTCGACGCTGTACTCGTTGGCTCGTCTTTACGATACCCAAAAGAAGTACGATGAAGAGATTGCAACCTACCGCAAGCTCCGGGAAGCTGATCCAAAGAATCCCGAGTGGGGAGCTGCAATTCCACGAATATATGAGCGGATTGGAAAGTTGGATGAGGCGGTTCAGGAAGCGCGAAAGCTGGTTGAGTCTGACCCTAAGGAGATTTCATTTCGAAGTCAGTTGGCCAATCTGCTAGTCAAGAAAAACGACTATGAAGGGGCTATCGAACAGTTTACCGAAGTTGCAAAATCCGAAAGCATACCGACCAAGGCTTATGCCTACCATCAGATAGGACAAGTTTACGAGAAACAAAACAAGACCGAAGAGGCAATATCGGCTTACAAAAAAGCCCTTGAAGCAAGACCAGATTATGCACCAGCGCTAGATGCCCTGAGCAAGATCTACGAAGGACTCAATAAAACTGACGAATACCTGGCATACTTGAAATCGCGAGTTGAAGAAGGCAAACCTGATGGTCCTTATAAGGCATTCGTAGAGGCTTACAAGAAAACTGGTAGGGTCCAGGAAGCGGTTAGCATACTCGAACAGCTATCCTCGAAAAATGAAGATAACAGAGCGTTTAGCGAAGCACTGGCTTCCGCGTATGTAGCTGCTGACCAGAAGGAAAAAGCGATCGATCAATACAAGAAGCTTCTCGCCAAATCAAAGGATGATCCGCAACTAAACCGACAGCTCGGCGATCTTTACAAGTCGATGGGCAAGACCCAGGAAGCGGCAGACTGTTATGAAGTAGCGTTTCGGAGCTTCATTTTTGACCGTCAGCTAGCATTAGATCTAGCTGAGTTGTATGAGAAGCTTGGCAAAAGACAGGATGCCATCCGCATTTGCAACGAGTATTTGAAGTGGGACCCCGCAAATCAAGAAGTAAAGAATAAAATCGCCGTGTTGGAGGGACGACAGCCTGTAACGTCGCCGAAGGCGCCGGAGGTCAAAGGCGAGGAACAACAACCAAGCGATTCTCAAACGCCGTCAGCATCATCCGACGCAACTGCCCCGCAACAAAAAGACCAATCCCACAGCCCATCAGGCGGCTCACAGCCTACCAATAGCAAAAACAATACGACAGGTGAGGGTGGGAAATAACTGTTTTCGGCAGTTGATTGTGGTCCGCGGTTATGATTTAAGATATTTCCGGAACCTAACCTAAAAGGTGATTTTGCAGATGAGAAGTCGAGTTTTATTGTTCGCTGGTCTTCTACTGGCATGCGTATTATTGTCGTCCTGCACGAGCAAAGCTCCACGGAAGCAATCTAAGAGTAAGGAATTCACGATCGGCGTGAGCCTACTTACCGAGGAGCATCCTTTTTACCGCGAGCTCAAAGCCGCTTTTGTCGAAGAGTGCAAAAAGCGCTCCCTAAAGCCTATAGTTCTGTCCTGCAATATGGATCTCGCTACCCAGACTGCCCAGGTAGAGAACTTCATTACCCGAGGCGTTGATGCAATGGTGATCTGCCCCGCTGAGTCCGCAGGAATAGTAGGGGCTATCCGAAAGGCTAATGCTGCAGGTATACCGGTTTTTACTGCGGACATAGCAGCTCAGGGTGGCAAAGTAGTTTCACATATAGCTTCCGACAATGTCCAAGGCGGTCGACTGGCGGGAGAATATATGGCCAAACTTCTTAAAGGGAAGGGCAACGTCGCAATAATAAACCACCCTGTTGTGCAAAGCGTGCAAGATAGAGTGCGCGGTTTCAAGGAGGCTTTAGCTAAGTATCCAGGTATGAAAATTGTCGATGACCAGGCGGCAGAGGGACAACGAGATAAAGCTGTTACCGTGACTGAAAACCTTTTGCAAAAACACAGAAAGCTAGATGGGATCTTCGCCATAAACGATTCGACAGCCCTGGGAGCGCTGGCCGCGATCGAACAGTCGGGACGCAAGGATATAGTCCTGATAGGCTATGATGGTGATCCAGAGGCAAGAGAAAAGATTCGAGCGGGAACCGCCCTTAAAGCCGATGCCGTTCAGTATCCGCGCGAAATAGGTCGTATCACAGCGGATACCGTGGCAGATTACTTGGTAGGCAAAAAGGTGAAACCATTCATACCGGTTAGAGTTGGCATCGTAGACCGTGCTTCTCTTATTGGGGGCAAATCCTAAAATGACAGTTGCTTCCGAAGTACGTCCGTTGTTGCAAATGCGCGGCATTACGAAAAGGTACCCTGGTGTGACTGCACTAGACAACGTGGACTTCGAGGTAATGCCAGGCGAGGTTCACGCGCTGGTTGGCGAAAACGGAGCAGGTAAGTCCACACTGATGAAAATTCTCGCTGGCGCCGATGTTAAGGACTCCGGACGAATACTCATCGGCGGCGAAGAGGTGCATATAACTACGCCCCAAGAAGCAATGCGCCTGGGTATCTCAATCATCTACCAGGAATTTAACTTGGTTCCGTACATGAATGCGGCGGAAAACATCTTCTTGGGACGCGAGCCCATGAGTAAAGTGCCTGGAATTGTGGATTTCAGGCGAATGTATGCTGAGGCAGAACGGGTTATCTCTGAGCTCGGTGTTAGATTGGACGTCCGAGTACCTGTTAATCAGCTTTCTGTAGCACAGCAGCAGATGGTGGAAATTGCGAAGGCCACCTCTAGAAGCGCACGAATTATTGCAATGGATGAGCCCTCTGCTACTCTAACAGAGCATGAGCTTGAGAATCTGTTTTCGCTGATCAGACGGCTCAGGGCTGATGGCGTGAGCATAATTTACATATCCCACCGACTTGATGAGATATTCCGCATAGCGGACAGGGTGACTGTCCTGAGAGACGGCAAGCTTATTGCTACGAAACCTGTAAGCGAAACGAGCCGTGAAGAAATCATTCGCATGATGGTAGGCCGGGAACTCAAAGACACGATACCCAAGAAGGAAGTTGCTCACGGTGATGTCGTGCTAGAAGTTAAGGGTCTCAACCGCTCAGGCGTCATCCACGACATAAGTTTCGCAGTCCGGCGAGGAGAAATCTTGGGTATTGCTGGTCTGGTAGGAGCAGGTCGAACCGAGGTAGCGCGTGCCATTTTTGGCGCGGATCCTATTGATAGCGGCGAGATTCTGCTGGAGGGCAAACCTGTTACAATTCGCTCGCCCAAGGATGCAATTCGATTGGGGATTGGCTTGATGACCGAAGACCGAAAGGCACTCGGATTGATCCTGGGTATGGCGGTTCGAGAAAATGTCACTCTTGCAAATCTCGATCCACTGTCGCGACTCGGCTTCGTGAGTCGACGCAAGGAGCAGGAAGTCACGAATCGGTTTGTAGAGGACTTGATGATCAAAACGCCCTCGATCGAACAAGCGGTTCAAAACCTTTCAGGTGGTACGCAGCAAAAAGTCGTTCTTGCAAAATGGTTGTTTACTCAGTCGAAGATATTGATATTTGATGAGCCGACTCGTGGAATTGATGTGGGAGCTAAGACTGAGATATACCAGCTAATGAACCGACTCGCGGAACAGGGAGTCGGGATCATCATGATTTCCTCTGAACTGCCAGAAATTCTCGGTATGAGCGACCGGATTCTAGTAATGCATGACGGCAGGATCGTTGGAGAGCTTAGTCGTGAGGAAGCAACCCAGGAAAAGATAATGTTTCTCGCGACTGGTGGAAAGTAGATTGGACGAGTATGAAGCACAAAACTATAAGATCTTAGGCGCGGAGAATCGTCTAAAATGAACCGCCGCGTATCCCATTTTGGGAGTCGGCTCGCATACTCCTATGGAATATATCTTTTCCTATTGTTGTTATGCGCGTTCTTTGAATTGGAAACCGGAACTTTTCTCACCGCGCAAAACCTCTTAAACGTGCTTCGTCAGACCTCGGTGAATACTATCCTCGGTGTCGGAATGACTTTGGTCATAATAACAGCGGGGATCGATTTATCCGTCGGCGCGATTCTTGCCCTTTCAGCCGTTCTGTCGACCGCGGTTATAATGAAGGGCTTTCCGCCGCCATTTCCGTTTCCGTCGGATGTGGCGATGAAACCGGCGTGGCCTTTAAGAACTAGTATACCATTTGCCGTCTTTGTTGCTGCGCTAACGGGCGCAGTTTGTGGAATCCACAACGCTATCCCGATTGTCAAGCTACGAGTTCCTCCGTTCATTGCAACGCTGGCGATGTTCTCGTTGGCTCGCGGTTTCGCCTATATCTACGTAGGAGGCGGACAGGTCGGCAACTTGCCGGAAGAGTTTACTGCAGCAGTTGGCGAGGGTCCACTGATGCCAGTAGTTGCTATTTCCTGCGTTGTAGTGGCACACATAATCCTTACAAAAACTCGGTTCGGTAGAGCTGTCTACGCGGTTGGTGGTAACGAACAAGCAGCGCGCTTATCCGGTATAGATGTTGGCAAAGTCAAGTTTTGGGTTTATGTGATATGCGGAACACTTGCAGGGATAGCGGGGCTATTGTTAGCAGGGCGGATCGGTGCCGGAGACCCGAAGTCTGGCATGACTTATGAGCTGAACGCCATAGCAGCTGTTGTTCTCGGCGGCACGAGTTTGATGGGTGGCGTTGGAAGTGTTGTCGGTACCTTGCTCGGGGCGATCGTTATTGGATGCTTGGAAGCTGGATTGAGCTTGATGGGCGTGCAGTGGTTTGTGCAGATGGTTGTAAAGGGCTATGTGATTCTTTTAGCCGTTATCGTGGACCAAATGAAAAAGCGTTCCAGTTTTTAAATCCGTTAGAAGTGTAGACTCGCTCCAGCTTCCCATAAATAGCAAAAGAGCATTTTGATGTTTTTCTACCCCAACGGTGCCTTTGATGCCCCCACTTCTATAATGTAAAAATCATCATCAATGAGGCGAAGAGTATAACTGACGTAAATCGTCTTCGTTTCTCCATTTTTATCGCGATAAACGTGCCGCGCGAACGCCGTGTAAGAACCGTCAACTCGTTTCTTCAACGTCTGCCAGGTGAAACCAAATGTAGTTATCTCGCTGATTGCGTCCGCTGTCATATCGGCATAGTCGTCTGCATCGATTGAGTACTCATAGTGGTTGTCAAGGAAAACAGCTATGCGGCTGCCGGCACGGACGTGAGTCGCGATCAAGTAAGACTTTCCGTAGAGCCACGCGTCCCGTATATCGGCTAATGCATTTCGAAGTAAGGCGTCTTCCCTTCTTGCCAAATAATATTCATCGCAAATCTTAACGGGTGTGCTAACGTAGGAGACTACCACATATGGCAAGACGTACACCCGCGTCACCTGTATGTAAGGAAAATAACCGTAATAGAAGTACACGGACCTTCTACAAGACTGCGAATCGTACACGTGAAACACCCAGTACCCGTACCGCAGAGGTTTATGATAGCCGTACGAGGTGTAAACGTAATATCCACCACGGAAAATGGGGGATTCGCAGCGGGCGTTTCGCTCCTTATCGATAGCTATCACTTTCTTGATCTCTAGTGAGCGTTCGAGTTCCCTCTTATCAGGTTGAGGCTTTGCATTCTCTCGCTCTATGTTACGTCGGGTTTCGATATCGTTTGGCACAGGTAGCTCGTGCCAGTTTCGACTTACTCCTGCACTTGGTGGCTGCGTTGCAGGTAGCTCGCATTTGGGACCTTCAGGGATTAACGGCGTGAGTTTCGCCCGATCGTTTTTGGTTCGCTCGATGAAGTCGTGGTTAACCGATTTATTGCCCAACCCATAGTTTGACGGTCGCCTATCTATTGGCTGCAAACGCCCATCTCGTACTTGAAACTTGGAAGGCGAAGTTCCATTCGGTAGCTGAAGGTGGTGATCTGTTTTGGAACGCTGTATATCCGCTAGCGGGGATTTTGTGGCACACTCTTGCCGCGCGATGCCAGGCATTACATGCCGACCGGGCGTGAATGTTGATACACGTGGAGCTGGTTGCACAGGCATTAGTGTAGCAGCGTTGTGACACGAAGGGTTAGTGCTTTCCGCAGCTGTCACGCTGATGGCGAATAGTAAGCCAGCTAATACACCCACCACGCTTTTTCGCAGTGTGGGAAAGGCGAGACCTCTGTAAAAATGTAGCATTGCAATCGCCTCCTACAATACTTAGACGCAACCTGCGAGCCAGTGTTTACCGGCAACTATTAGCGGATCTCAGAGATATATACTTGATTTCTTACGGGTTTCAAAGTTTGAAGTCCGAATACCTATTCGGATAGAATGAGGTAGCTAAAACGCGAAATGGTGGAAAAAGTAATCAGCCTTATCGGACCGGGTGGTCGCTTGTCGCAGGTTTGCCCGGGCTATGAGTACAGAACTGAGCAGATCGAGATGGCTCAGGCAGTAGCTCGTGCTTTGCAAAACAACAACCACCTACTTGTTGAAGCTGGTACCGGGGTCGGCAAAACCGTAGCTTACCTTACTCCTGCAATCCTTCACGCTTTGTCCAGCACAAAACGCGTAGTCGTGTCTACCCACACAATCAATCTCCAGAGCCAACTTGTCAACAAAGACATACCGCTAATGCAACAAGTCATGGACCAGCATCCATTCAAGGCTGTTTTGATGAAAGGACGTGCGAACTTTCTTTGTCTTCAGGAGCTTGACTATGCCTCTTCGCTCGTTGCCTACCAAGGCGACGAACTTTTTGAGAGGCTAAAGCGTTGGGCAGGACAGACGGAAACTGGAGATATAGCGGAACTGGATTTTATGTTTTCCGATTGGCATGAGGTTTGTTCCAGTCAAGATACTTGTCGGAGACAAGAGTGCCCTTACTACGCCGATAGGTGTTTTTACTACAAGATGCGCAGGTTAGCTGAGAGTGCCGACTTAGTTGTCGTGAATCACTCGCTTTTCTTTACCGATGTCGGATTGAGGATGATAGAGCCGAAGAGCGCTATTATTCCCGACTACTGCGCCGTCGTGTTCGACGAGGCGCACCATCTTGAAGATGTAGCTTCTAATACGTTTGGCATCGAATTCTCGAACTACAGGGTAATTTCATTGCTTAATCGTCTTAGGAAGCGTAGAGATTTGGCAGTCACACTGGGAGAATACCAACTTATACAGGCTACCAACGATGAACTTTTCGAACTCCTGAACAGGGTGCCGAAACAGGAATTCTTCCTTACAGAGCTTTTTGAGGCTGTCGATCGCGAGACAGTGGAATCTAAAGCAGCCGAGCTTATCATACAACTAGATAGCCTAAATACTTTGCTTTCGGAACAGCAGGCAGAAGCAGAGAAAGATCTAAAAGACCGCATACAGGGCTACAGAAACATATTGTCCAGGCTATCGGGTGAGCTTCGCCAGATCTTTTTCGGCTGCCAACCCGGGTATTTTCAATGGGTAGAAAAGCCGATGAGTCACAAGCTCATCAAGAGTGTTCTTCACTACACACCTATCACCGTTGCGGATTTGTTGCGAGATGCGCTTTGGGAGCGAATAGATTCGGTGGTGTGTACATCAGCCACGCTATCTAACTCCGGGACGTTCTCATACATAAAAAGCAGGCTTGGTGTGCCTAATTGCGACGAGCTTATTCTGGGTTCACCTTTCGATTACCGCTCCAGGGTACTCCTGTATGTGCCAGAAGATCTTGACGATCCCTCGGAGACACCTGAGTACGCGGACAAATTGTCTCAACGTATAGGAGATATACTCTTGGCAAGCCGTGGTCGTGCATTCATTCTTTTTACGAGCTACCGTATGATGAATGCCGTTTTTGACCGACTGAAAGATCGAGTGCCGTTCAGGCTACTCCGTCAGGGCGAGATGTCCAACGAGAGGTTGATTCTTGAATTCCGCGAAGATGAATCGACTTGTCTCATGGGAGTCCATAGTTTCTGGGAAGGCGTAGACGTAAAGGGTGAACGGCTCTCCTGCGTAATTATCGACAAGCTACCATTTGCGGTCCCGGATAATCCCATCAACAAAGCCCGTTGTGAACAGATAGCTAGTGAGGGTGGTGACTGGTTTAGAGATTACGCTATACCCCAGGCTCAGATTAGGCTCAGACAAGGCTTCGGCAGGTTGATCCGCACCAAAACGGACTACGGTGTAGTTGCGATACTTGATTCTAGAATACGTCGCAAATTCTACGGCAGGGAGTTTCTCAGACATCTGCCGCGCTGTAGAATAACTAGCTCAGTCGAAGATATTCACGAGTTTCTGGAAAAGGCAAGGAAGTCAGATTTGCAAGCGTCTGTTAGCCTTGAGACAGAGCCTGGATGCGGTGATAATGCCTAGGCGTTGTCAGTGGCCTCGGCAGCAGGCAAGAAGACAGTAAATGTGGTTCCACAGCCCTTCTTGCTATCCACCAATATGGTGCCCCCGTGAGCATCAACTATTGTCTTAACGATTGACAAACCCAGGCCGGTACCCTCCGGTGTGAACTCACGAGCGTCCTTCGATCGATAGAAATCCTCGAATATTCGCGCCTGTTCTGATTCATCAATGCCTATTCCCTGATCGGCAACTTCGATTTTTAGGTAGTCCCCACTTCTTGAAACGCGAATCTCAACGGTCCCACCGTCGTACGAATACTTTATCGCATTGCTAATCAAGTTTGTCAGAAGTTCCTCGATCTGTTCAGGATTGCCGTAGACACAGGGCGCATCCGAAGACACTTGCGTTACGATCTTGATATTCCGAGACTTGGCTTGAGGATCGTGCAGAGTTACCACTTCGTCCAGTATCGCGTTGAAATCACACGTGCATCGGGCTGCTGATTCTGCCGGCGCTTCTTTGAGTGCGGCAAGGGCTAGTAGGTCTCGGACCAACGCAAGGAGCTCGTTGGTTCGTGCCCGCGCGCGAGATATGGTGTTCAAAACCGCTTCCGGTAATTCTCCGTGCAATCCCTCGGCAACTACTCGCAGAAGGCTTTCAATGGCGGCCAGCGGAGATCTAAGTTCGTGTGCCACCTTCCTCAAATATCTCGATTTGATCCTTTCAGTCTCAGCTAACTTATTGTACGCTGCCTGTAAATTGTCTGCTGTCTGCTGCAGTTGTTTCGAAAGGAACATTACTTCTTGCTCGCGCTTGCGTAACCTTGACGTAATAGAAGTGGCAAAATAGACCGCAATGTAGAGCGAGGTAGTCATTACCCAACACGACGCGAAGACTTGCACAGGGTCCTTATAGAGATTTGGATTTCTTATGCCAACGGGAGATACATAGTGCGGTAGCCACCCTCGGTATTCACCAATGGCGATTATCCAAAATATGCCCACTGCCAGGGTCGCTTGCGCGAATGCCGCACGCTTAGAAAGGAGAATGCTTGCGATGACCGTGTGGAAAACAAAGTAAAAACCGAATAAGTTCTCCAAGCCTCCGGACAAATGTATCAATGCGCCCAAGACAACCAAGTCACAAGATATCTGGACATTCGCTAAAACTGTGGAGGAACGTCCGACACGCTCTGGGTGAAGACGCTGAACTCTCTGCCACAAGTAAAGACAAATCGCATTGTACAGAGGTATTGTGCAAGCAGTTATAATGAGTTTCAGCCAAGGCAAGTCGCAGGTGAATAGTTCGCGTACGATCAGTATGGTGGACAGCACGCCAACGAACGCAATCCATCGCAGGCTAATAAGCCAGCCGATGCGCTCAATTAGTTCCATCTCCGAGAGCGTCAGCTCATTTCTTGGCTGAGTTGCTCCGGAACCTGCGCCATGCTCCTGTCCGTCGCGCATGCTGTATACCGAAGTCTAGGATCGATTTAGAACAGCTTCGATCTTCGCCGCCAATAGGTCAGGGTCGATAGGCTTGTCTATAAATCCCTGCGCCGGCAGATACTCACCGGTTTCGTCAGCTTCACCTTCGTGAAACCGGAATGTGGTTTTTTCGTGGATAGAACTGAGGATTATAACAGGAATACTGCGTAGAGCCGGGTCCTTATGGTGTCTGAGCCTCGACAGCCAGTTGAACCCTTCCGTGCCATGCGGCATCATAATATCGAGGACCACAACATCAGGTCTTCCCTCCTCCAATTGTTTCGTGCCTTCCTCGGGTCCAGACGCCGTCAGCACCTCGTAACCACGACTTTCAAGAAGCAAGCGCGTGGTATCCAGTATGTCCGGATCGTCATCAATAACGAGTACTTTCGCCTTTTGTCCCACTTTTCTCCCACATCCTTTCAGAGCATAGTTGGATTTTACAAGCGCTTCTTTTACACCACATTCTATCGGTCAGCCCAGACCAGGTCAATCGGCGGTTGCAAGAATTGAACACCTAGAATGTCACATATCTTACCTTTTTCGATTCTAGAGGTCGATGCGAGTAGCCGGGTCTGCCTAATATCTCAGACATGTTTCTTTTGTAGGCTTCCACTCCGGGCTGATCAAATGGGTTAAGTCCCAGCATTATTCCTCCAATTGCACAGGCTATTTCAAAGAAGTAAAGCAAAGCGCCTAGCGAGTAAGCATCAAGCTGTTGAAGCACTATGGTCATGTTAGGTATGCCTCCGTGGCGGTGGGCAAGCGCTGTTGCTTCGTAAGCTACTCGGTTGACGTAGTTTAGTGTGCGTTCGTCCGCATGTTCTTTGGTAGCTATGAAATTGAGCTGGTCGCCGTCTTGCTCCTGATACGGGACTTCCAAAACAGGACCTCCGCCTCGAATCTCGACGAAAGTCTCGAAGAGATCACGCCGACCTTCCTGAACGTACTGCCCAAGCGAATGCAGGTCTGTTGTGTAAAGAGCCGAGGTTGGAAATATGCCCTGTCCTTCCTTGCCCTGACTTTCGCCAAAAAGCTGTTTCCACCATTCCGCAACGTAGTAAAGGTGCGGTTCAAACGAGGCCAGTAACTCAATTGTCATACCCTGCTCGTATAGGACGTTTCGTGCAACTGCATAATAATAAGCGGGGTTCGATAATGGGTCTTTTGCCTGACATAGGAGTGCACATTGGTTAGCGCCCGCCCGTAGTTTTTCAATGTTAACCCCGGAATAGGCAATAGGCAGCAGACCCACGGCTGAGAGCACCGAATATCGACCGCCTATGTCGCTAGGCACAACGAAGCTTTCGTAGCCTTCTTCATCCGCCAGACGGCGCAGCGCACCTTTCTTGGCATCGGCGGTAACTACCATTAGTCGTTTGGCGTTGTCCGAAACGAGGTCTTTCATAAGTCTCAGCGCTATCGCTGGCTCTATCGTGGTGCCCGATTTGGATACCACATTGATTGCGACACGTTTTCCTTTGAGTTTAGATCTTAGGCGAGCGTGATAAGCCGCAGATATGTTTGTTCCGGCGTATACAACGCGCTCGGGATCTTCAGCAAGCGCTTCGATTACCGCTCTCGCGCCCAGATATGAACCGCCTATACCAATTAGTAGCAGAACGTCACTTTCACGTCTCAACCGCTCAGCGGTGTCCAATATGCGCGAGAGCTCGCTGTCATCCAGTATTTTGTCAGGATAAAGCCAACCGGTAAACGCTGCGCCACGGCACTTACCTGACCTAAGTAAACTGTCCGCTAACTCCACATGCGGAGCACGCGCAGCGACTAACTCGTCGGTGACATTCGGTTGAAGGTAATCCGTTCTTAACGCTAAGGGCAATTTTTCAAACATCGATCTAAGCTCCTAACACTCCTACTTCCAACCAGTCATACGCGCAAGCAAATCACAGTACTCAATCATCGCGTTCAAGCTTACATCGGGCGGAATCGCGTGATCACATCCCGGTATGTACCCACCGGATCTGACAACGGGTTCAATGCGTTGTAACTCACGTCTTATTGCCTCCCCACCCTTAGCAATAGCCCTCTTGTCAACTCCCCCTCTATAAGCCATTTTGTTTCCAAAGGTCTCTCTGTATGCATTAATGTCGTTGCCGGCAGCTACCTCTATTGGATCACAGCAGTTAAGCCCACATTCAATCCATATTGGAATCAGCTCGGCGATATACCCATCAGAATCTACGTCGAATATGGGACATCCATATGAGCGAATGATTTCATTCCATTCCTGGTAGCAAGGCGCCAAGAAATCCCTTACCATTTCGGGGGATATCATCGATTTGTGCTTATAAGCCATGTCTTCAGAGATCAAAACGTAATCTAAGTCAACATATGGTAGGACTTTGAGAAGCAGCTTGGAAACAAAATCCGTCCAGAAGCGGATCATATCGCGGATCAGTGCTGGATCGTCGATAAAAAGCATACACAGGTTTTCAAAGCCTAGCCACTCTCTCAGTTGCCAAAATGGTCCGTTTAGATGAACTCCAACCACGTAATCTCTTTTCGCTATCTGTCTTCCCAAATCAGCAATGTTGGCGGGTACGCGCGAAGGATCTTCGGGGTCGTAGCGGCTTTTCATTTGCTCCCAGTCTTCCCAGCTTTCCACTGGGCACTTTATCCATCTGCGCGTGACGAAATCTTTTGCTCCTCGCAAGTAACTTACATCATATTTCTTGGATATCTCACAAATGTTACCTTTCCAGTCCTGGACGATAAGACTATCGTCGCGTTCCTCAATAACCTTTTCTTCAAACTCGGGGATCATTTGGTGACGAATATATACACCAGGACCAGAAGATGAGGCTGGTTCTATCCCGATTGTTTCTCGCAAGTATACCTGCCAGTCCGTTCCCTCTGGCAAACCCTGTCTGTGCCACGCTTCCAGGGTTGATTTTCTGGGCGCACCTGGTTGAAAAGGGATCCGATCAGGTTTGCCAAACAACAGGGTCTCTAGGTATCGCTGTCGATCGGTCACGAATCGCTCTCCCTTCGGTTGTACACATTCATAGCCGCCTCCACTCCCTCTCTGAGAATAGTATCAAGCGCGTCCGCCGCGCGTTCGATAATTGGAGCAATGACAGCCTTTTCCGAGCGGCTGAACCGAGAAAGTACGTGATCTATAGGGTCCCCCGATCGCCCTATCCCGATCCGTATTCTAGGGAAGTCAGACGTACCGAGGCTTCGAATTATGGATTCAACGCCCTTGTGACCCCCAGACGAGCCCCGCGCCCTAATACGTAACCGTCCCAGCGGTAGGTCTATGTCATCGTATACTACGACTATATCCGTCGGTTGCACGCTGTAGTCGCGTGCTAGAGCCGCAACTGCCGATCCGCTATTGTTCATGAACGTTTGGGGTTTGACAAGCAGGACCTCTTGGTCACCTAGCAGCAGCCGACCTATTAATGCGCAGTGTTTTCTGGTTCGGATCTGTACTCGGTGACGCTTTGCAAAATGGTCCAACACGTCGAAGCCAACATTGTGTCTTGTATGCGCGTACTGTCGGCCAGGGTTGCCTAGCCCAACTATCATTTTCACGACTGTGAATTCCAATGCTGACTGAATAGTTCGCTGACGCTGCCTTCGTTGTGGATTCGCTTGATCGCTTCGGCGAGGAGTCCTGCCACTGATACGACAACAATTTTTGAGTCCTTCTTTTCGGGCGGTATGGGGATGGTGTCTGTCACGATTATTTTCTTGATTGGTGATTCCAAAAGTTTTTGTGCTGCGTCTCCGGAAAAGACAGGATGGGTACAGGCGGCGTAGACTTCCTTTGCGCCTCGCTCAAGCAGAGCGTTAGCGCCACCAATTACCGAACCGCCTGTGTCGATCAAATCATCTATTATGATCGCAGTGCGATCCTTGACATCGCCGATGACTTCAATGACCTCGGTCTTGTTCGGCGCAGGTCGCCGCTTTGCTATGATCGCTAAGGGCGCACCTAGGAACTCGGCAAGCGCTCTCGCCCTAGCAACGCCGCCCACATCAGGCGATACCACAACCGAACCATCGACCGGAATGTTCTTCAGCAAATAGTCGGCTATTATAGGTCCCGCGTACAGATGGTCAGCGGGTATATCGAAGAAGCCCATAATTTGACCTGAATGGACGTCAACTGTCAATATTCGGCTTGCACCAGCTACGGTAAGCAGGTTTGCAACAAGTTTCGCAGATACTGGTTCTCTGGGTCTTACTTTTCTATCTTGGCGGGCATAAAAGTAATAAGGCATTACCACGTTTACGCGCCGAGCCGAAGCTCGTTTGCAGGAGTCTATCATTATCAGAAGTTCCATTAGGTGTTCATTGACGGGAGCTGCCGCAGACTGGAGCAGGAATACATCGTCCCCGCGCACGCTTTGGTTTATCTGAACATAGAACTCACCGTCGAGAAATCTTCGAACCAGCATTTCGCCGACAGGTATGCCGAGATGATCCGCGATCTTGCGTGCCAGTTCAGGATTGCCCGTACCTGAAAAGAATCTCAATTCATTCATCGAAAGTCCCTCTTATTTAGCTTTGCCAGCCGATTGCACATCTAGCCGAGACAGGCGCAGTCCGCCGATTATTATACCAAAAAGCAAGACTAGAGGGCATTTGTCTGTCATCTACCAATAGAATCTGATCAACGCGGAAACCTGCCGCGGTAACACTAATTCCGACAGCCCGCGGAGCTCAGAAAATCATTTGAGTGGCGTTAAGTGGCGTTATTTGGGCTTTTTCGGAAAAGTATCCATGTACGCCCTTCATGGGAGAGTTTTGCAAAAACGCCGTTTTAACGCCACTAACGCCACTAATGAGCGTGAAAAACGTTTACGCGCCGCGTACAACCAACCGTTTTCGCAGCGGCTGCAACTCTTGGTTCCTGTAGCCCACGTTAGCGCCCTAGCGCAGACGAAAACGGTCTATTCAGAGGCATGGATATAGCGCCGACGTGATCATCGACGCGTTATAGCCCAGAAAATCGCAGCCGTATAAACTAGAACGCCCGGATGTCCGATTGGCTTCGCACGCGCAGGAGAGGCCGGATCTCGTCGCCCACCTTCTCGCAAGAGCTGATGCCCGTCACTCCCACAAACCGCCAGTTCGGGTCGATCGTCACCCCCGCCGGAACAACGCACTTGACGGATATGCTCCCGTCGTCGATGGTGAACGTCGATTGGTCCACATACCCAAACCGACCCCACGTCCTCACAAGCAAGCCGATGTTGTTCATCCCGGCTCCGCCGGTCACCCCCTGCTGGCCAACGTGTGTGACGGGATCGAGGAAATCCCCGCCGCCGACGGAACGCACGCTCATTCCAAGCGGATTCATGCTGCCCGTGCCTTGCTTCGTTACGCTCGATGCCTGGATGAATCGCTCGCCGTCGGGAGTCGTGCCGAGCGCGCCGATGATGTAAACCGAATCGCCTACCTGCAGCCCGTGGTTGGGCATTACAACACGAATCCCGCATGAGCGGTCAGGCGCCTGCGCGTAGAACACGTCGCCGAATACCGCCGTCACAACAGCAGGCGAAACACGCACCTGCCCCGAGTCGGGTCTGCCTTTCGCTTCGCCTACGTAATGAGGCCTGTATGCCTGCATCGAAACCTGGGTCCCCCGCGGCGAAACATAGACAAGGTCGTCGGGCACCTCCAGCTCCACCCAGGCGTCCACGTCCTTGAACTCGATCCGCCAGACGCCTACCGTCACCCCGTTCTCCGTGAGTCCGCTTGCGCGCCAGGTCGCGGTTCCCGCTCTCCGCCATGCCGCCCCGTCGCCGGCGGCTTCGCTAGGGAGAACGTTGACCTTGAGCCAGCTCGTCTGCAGCCCTAGGGGAACCGGCGTATCCGATTTCAAACCAAGACTGCGATCTCCTCCCGCAGCTATGGCGGCAAACCCCGTGTTCGGAGACGGCACGTTGCGCTGGCGCCAGTAGTTATCCCCCCAGGCCACGATGGAACTGTCGGATTTCAAACCAAGATTGTGATATTTTCCCGCCGCTATCGCGACAAAGCCAGTATTCGGAGACGGCACGTTGCACTGGCCCTCTACGTTCCGTCCCCACGCCACGACGGAGCCGTCGGATTTCAAACCAAGATTGTGATATCCTCCCGCCGCTATCGCCACAAACCCCGTGTTCGGAGACGGCACGTTGCACTGACCGTACGGGTTATCTCCCCACGCGACTATCGAGCCGTCGGATTTCAAACCAAGACTGTGATCCCATCCCGCCGCTATCGCGACAAAGCCGGCATTCGGAGACGGCACGTTGCACTGGCCGCTGTCGTTGCGTCCCCACGCGACGATGGAGCCGTCGGATTTCAAGCCAAGACTGTGATCCCGTCCCGCGGCTATTGCGACGAACCCCGTGTTCGGATAGGGCATGTTGCACTGACCGTACCGGTTATCTCCCCACGCGACGACGGAGCCGTCGGATTTCAAGCCAAGGCTGTGATATTCTCCCGCCGCCATCGTGGCAAAGCCGGTATTCGGATAGGGCACGTTGCACTGGCCATCGCTGTTCGACCCCCACGCCACGATACAACCATCGGATTTCAAACCAAGAGTGTGCCATACTCCGGCCGCTGTTGCGACAAAGCCCGTGTTCGGAGACGGCACGTTGCATTGACCGTCGATGTTATCTCCCCACGCCACGATGGAACCATCCGATTTCAAACCGAGACTATGATAGTATCCTGCCGCAATCGCGACAAACCCCGTGTTCGGAGACGGCACGTTGCATTGACCGTCGATGTTATCTCCCCACGCCACGATGGAACCATCCGATTTCAAACCGAGACTATGACAGTATCCTGCCGCAATCGCGACAAAGTCGGTATTGGGAGACGGCACTTGCGACGCCACTTCCCACGCGACGATGGAGCCGTCAGATTTCAAGCCAAGACTGCGCCACGCCCCAGCCGCTATCGCGACAAACCCCGTGTTCGGAGACGGCACGTTGCACTGGCCGCTGCTGTTAGATCCCCATGCTACGATAGAACCGTCGGATTTCAAACCAAGACTGTGAGCTCCTCCGGCCGCTATCGCGACAAACCCCGTGTTCGGAGACGGCACGTTGCACTGACCGTCCCGGTTATCTCCCCACGCGACGGCGGAGCCATCCGATTTTAAAGCAAGACTGTGCATGCCTCCGGCCGCTATCGCGACAAACCCAGTGTTCGGATAAGGTACATTGCACTGCCCGAGCGCGTTATCTCCCCACGCGACGATGGAGCCGTCCTGTTTCAAACCAAGACTGTGAAACCATCCCGCCGCGATTGCGACAAATCCCGTGTTCGGAGACGGCACATTGCACTGCCCGGCCCAGTTATCCCCCCACGCGACGACGGAGCCGTCGCATTTCAAACCAAGGCTGTGCCACCCTCCCGCCGCTATCGTGACTAGGTTTTCCAGCTTGTCGGGCTCGACCACTACCTGGTCGCCCCAACCGACTATCGAGCCCTGACACCAAGCCGCGCCCGAAGCCGCAGCCGCCAGCACTACACACCACAACCACACCGCTCTCTTTGCCTTCTCTCTCATTGCTTTTCCCTCCCATAATGTGCCAATGTCACAGACGTTTTCAGCGATTGCTGAGAAAATAAAAAACGTCTAGTGAACTAATAACTCAAAAATCCGCGCGTGTCAATGCCATAAGAGCAAATTAGTATCAGTTAGCGCGGAATTGCGAATAAGTAAGAGATAATTGATCAAAGGCTGTTTATCTAGCTGAGACGTAAGATTAACCGACAATAGTCCATTTTCTTACGCAATTGGATCACAAACAGCCGGAGGTGTCAGGAATACACGCTGTCAAAACGAAGGTTGCAATTGCGCTTGACTCGGTCGTAAAATGCAGCGAGAGGTGTGTCGAATATGTTTGCACAAACGCTACTATTCACCCTAACTACCATCATGACTGCATCCGATGACATTGGGGCAATAATCCCGTATACATCCTTCCAAACACCGACCGAATATCGAGCCGAAAACGATATCCGCACAGACGCTGTCATCGTATACTCCGACCTCAAGGACCGGATCCAGAGCTGGAAGGATAAGGGCTACATCGTGCAAACAATGTACGGCTTCCGCACTGGCCCCGAATACGCTGAAAAACACAGGGACGAGGTCCAGACCACATCAGACGGAACTCTGCTCACTTGCGGACCCGGTTCGTACTATATGGTTCCCACTCCTGCACGAATCAAAGCCGCTGTGGACTATTTCACGAACGCCATCAACAACGGCACGTCTGCGGTAATCCCCGAGGAACCGGAGTTCTTCACCGTCGCAGGATATTCGGAATCATTCAAACGAGCTTGGCTGGAGCACTATGGCGAGCCTTGGCAGGACCCAGCCTCTTCCATCGAAGCGCGATGGAAGTCCGAGCGGCTGAAGGCTAAGATGGAATACGACATGGTCAAGGCGATCATGGATGCAGCGGAGAAGCAAAACCCGGCTGTGCGGCGTATGGTCGCTTGTCACTCGGCGGTCAGCTACTACGCGTGGAGGATCATCTACCCGCATTACGAGTGTTTCACGATACCTAACCTGCAGGAGATTATCGGTCAGGTCTGGACCGGCACCGCGCGCTCCGCCTGCAGATACGAAGGCGTAATGGCGGAGCGCACATTTGAAAACGCATTTCTGGAGTATTCTAGCCTATACAACCTTGTGCGCGGGTCGGGCAAGCGAATGTGGTTCTTGATGGATCCGCTAGAGGACAACCCGGACCGCACGATGGAGGACTACCACTCGAACTACGAGAGAACTCTTATTGCCTCTCTTATGTTCCCCGAGGTTGACGCCTACGAGGTAATGCCCTGGCCCACGCGGATATACGGAAGAGTTCCGGATGAGTACGCCACCGAGATCGGCTCCGTGATCAACGCTCTCCAGGACATGCACAACCACAAGAACGTCCGGTGGGACACCGGCACGCGCGGTATTGCTACCTTTGTGGCCGATTCGATGGGCTGGCAGCGC